>PPYF01603031.1_pt1 | contig 42925 bp, 30 predicted proteins | sample 1559871 | NCBI WGS metagenome assembly PPYF01 (sample SAMN08240021, study PRJNA423297) | Human gut metagenome, whole genome shotgun sequencing project.
CTGAACTTCGCATTGGGAATCTAGTGGCCAAAGTACCTATTATTCAAGGTGGTATGGCGATTAGATTGTCTACAGCTCGGTTGGCAGCAGCCGTTGCAAATGAAGGTGGTATTGGCCTTATTGCAGCATCTGGATTGCCTTTTGATGAATTAAGATATGAAATACAATTAGCTAGAAAATTATCACCTACGGGTATTATTGGTATAAATGCGATGGTAGCAGCAACGCAATTTGCGGGTCTTGTAAAAACTGCCATCGAAGAGGGCATTGATCTTGTAGTGGCAGGTGCCGGTTTTTCAAGAGATATGTTCGCAATGGGTAAAGAGTCTGGTACTCCAATCGTACCTATTGTTTCTTCTGCAAAATTAGCGCGCATTTCTGAAGGTTTAGGTGCCGCTGCGGTTATCGTAGAAGGTAGCGAAGCTGGTGGTCACTTGGGAACGGATCGTTCTGCTCGTGAAATCGTACCAGAAGTTGTAGCAGCCGTTAAAAATATTCCAGTTATTGCAGCTGGTGGTGTTTTAGATGGTAAAGATATCGTGGATATGTTTAAATTGGGTGCTAATGGCGTTCAAATGGGCAGTCGCTTTGCTGCTTCTGATGAATGTAATGCATCTGATGAATTGAAAAAAATGTATGTGCGTGCTACAAATCCTGAGGATATTGTATTGATTCAAAGTCCAGTAGGTTTACCAGGCCAAGCTATTAAAAATAAATTTGCTGAATCTGTTCTTGATGGCACTGTAGCGCCACCAACAGTATGTGACAATTGTTTAAAACATTGTTCCCATAAATTCTGTATTATCCGTGCTTTATCTAGAGCGCAACAAGGTGATGTGGAAACGGGGTTAGTATTCTCTGGCAATAATATGCGAAAAGTCGATAAGATTATGCCAGTTAAAGATATTTTTGCACAGTTAAAACAACAAGTAGCAGAAATTGATTAATTAAAGGGGCTATATAGCTATAAGAGGTGGAATAATTGGAAAAACGTGTAGTAATTACTGGCTTAGGAGCGATTACTCCGGTAGGTATCGGTAAAGAGAATTTCTACAATGCGTTGTTAGAGGGTAAATCTGGTATTGGCCCAATTACACGCTTTGATGCATCTGACTATGCAACACGCATTGCAGGTGAAGTAAAAGATTTTGATATTACTCAATATGGCGTAGATAAAAAAGAAGCTCGCCGTATGGACCGTTCCGTTGAATTTGCAATTGGTGCAGCTGTTTTGGCAGCTGATGATGCAAAATTAGCACTTGATGAAGAAGATTTGGACCGTTGTGGTACAGTAGTTGGTACTGGTATTGGCGGTATTGATTCTATCCATGATGTGTATACAACATTATTTGAAAAAGGTCCTGGTCGTGTTAGCCCATTTGCAGTTCCAATGATGATTGCAAATATGTCTTCTGCACGTGTATCCATTCGCCTAGGTTTGAAAGGTCCTGTTATTACAGATGTGACAGCTTGTACTTCTGGTACTAATGCAATTGGTGATGCATTCCGCATTATTCAACGTGGTGATGCAGACATCATGTTTGCAGGTGGTACTGAAGCTGCTGTTTCCCCTGCTGCTGTAGCTGGCTTCGCGGCTATGAAAGCTATGTCTACACGCAATGATGAGCCTACAAAAGCATCTCGTCCATTTGATAAGGACCGTGACGGTTTCGTAATGGGTGAAGGTGCAGGTATCGTTGTACTTGAAGAATTAGAACACGCTAAAGCTCGTGGTGCTCATATCTACGCAGAAGTAGTGGGCTATGGCACTAATGGCGATGCTTATCATATTACAGCTCCAGCTCCTGGTGGTGTACAAGCTCGTAAATGTATGGAATTAGCAATTAAAGATGCAGGTGTTGACCCTAAAGAAATTAACTACATCAATGCTCACGGTACATCTACAGGCTTGAATGATAAAAACGAAACATTGGCTATTAAAGAATTATTCGGCGACCATGCAAAAGATATCGCTGTTAACTCTACAAAATCTATGACCGGTCACTTGTTGGGCGCTGCTGGTGCGATTGAAACTATTGTAATGGCAATGGCAATCGAAACAGGTAAGGTTCATCCAACAATTAACTGTGATAATCCAGATGAAGGTTTAGACCTTGATTATGTACGTGAAGGTGCTCGTGATTTACATGTTACAGCAGCTCTTTCCAACTCCTTTGGCTTTGGTGGTCATAACGGTACACTTTGTGTTCGCCGTTATGAAGACTAATGGGGCGTCACGTATCGCATAAGAATACTATAATGACACAAGCTCGTGAAGATTCTCTTCATGAGCTTGTTAGTCGTTTACATATACCGAATATTGATATCTCGATTTTAGATTGTGCTTTTACTCATACATCTTATGCGAATGAACATAAATCTAAGCATATTCATCATAACCAACGCTTAGAGTTTCTTGGTGATGCTGTATTGGATTTAATTATTGGTGAATATTTATTTACAACATATCCCGATATGTCTGAAGGTAATTTGACTAAGATTAAGGCGGCTACAGTTTGCGAAGATTCATTAGCTACCGTTAGTCGTACATTGCATTTAGGTGATTATTTATTACTGGGCCATGGGGAAAAGTCCTCTGGTGGTAGTGATAGAAAATCCATATTAGCTGATACATTTGAATCATTGATTGGTGCGTTATATATAACGACTGACTATAAAACAGTAATGGACTTTGTTCTTCATCAGTTAGCTCCTAATCTTAAGCAAGCATTAGAAGGTAAGCGTGGTAAAGATTATAAGACATTGTTACAAGAATTTGTACAACGTGATGGTGATAAACATATAGTGTATAGTCTTATCAGTGAGTCTGGTCCTGATCATGCTAAGACTTTTATGATGGAGGTATCCATCGATGGGATTACCTATGAGGCAGGTACTGGTAAAAGTAAAAAAATAGCAGAACAACATGCAGCACAATTGACATTAGAACGGTTAATGGCTGCTATATAATAAGCGCCGCAAGGCGCTTTTTATATAGGAACTATTAATATGAGAATATTAAAATCGAAATGTATGTAATTAGAATCGTAAATAGGAATAGGGAGGAGGTATATTCATGAAATATGGCATGATTCCATTTTTTATCCCTCATGTAGGGTGTCCTCATGTGTGTACATTTTGTAATCAGTCTCGTATTACAGAAATATCAGGCATAGGGTATTTGACTCCAGCATATATTACATCGACCATTAGAGATTATGTAGGCGAGTCTAGAGCGGATAAATATTGGGAGGTTTGTTTTTATGGAGGCTCCTTTTCCGCTATTGATCAAGAATTACAAAAACAATTATTAGCACCTGCTAATGAAGCGCTACAAGCGGGTATTATAGATGGTATTCGTTGTTCTACAAGGCCTGATGCCGTAAGTGATGGACAATTAGAATTACTGCGTTCATTTGGTATGAAGACCATAGAACTCGGCGTACAATCGATGGATGATACCGTACTATCCTTAGCTAAACGTGGTCATACCTCTGATGATGTAAAATTGGCTGTTAAACAATTACGAAAGTTTGGATTTACCGTAGGACTACAACTGTTGCCGGGGCTTTTAGGCGATTCATGGGAAACGATAATACAAACAGCTGTTGAAATAATTGCATTGCAGCCTGATTTTGTACGTATTTATCCCGTTCTTGTCATAGATCATACGGAATTGGCGGAACAATACAAGTCAGGTATATATGAGCCATTATCATTGGAATTAGCATTACAGTATTGTGCGTTTTTAAAGACTTGGTTTGAATCGCATCATATTACTGTTATTCGGACTGGATTGCAAAGCACTGAAGAACTCGATACAGGTACTAGTCTATTGGCAGGTCCTTATGAGCCTGCCATGGGAGAACTAGTGACTAATGAGCAGTGGAAGCAGCGCATAGCATATTGTATCGATGAGCATACAGAATATTTTAGAAATCCAATTCGTACCATTACGATATCCTATCCACGATGTCTTACGTCTAAGGTAAGGGGATTAAAAAAACGCAATGTAACATATTTCGAACGAGCATATGAAGATATAACTTTCACATGGCGAGAAAATAATGATATTGATACAGTACAATGCAGTATAGATGGCATGGTATATGTGGTATAATTAAAGATATGATTTAATGGGGTTATACTAAGAAAGGAGGCAGTCATGCAATTACTGCGGCTAGAATTAAAAGGATTTAAATCCTTTGCTGATAAAACAGTTGTAAAATTCTCCCCAGGGATGACTGCCGTTATTGGTCCTAACGGGAGTGGTAAAAGTAATATTACGGATGCTATGAAATGGGTTCTAGGGGAATCCAATGTGCGTAATTTACGGGGCCAACGTGCAGAGGATATCATTTTCTCAGGCACAGAAAAACGTAAACCAATGAGTGCTGCCGAGGTTACCCTTGTATTTGATAATGCAGATGGTCAACTCGATGTAGATATGCAAGAGGTAGCCATTACACGTCGTATCTATCGGACAGGTGAAAGTGAGTTCCTCATTAATAAACGGACCTGCCGTCTAAAGGATATTCACTTGTTATTAGCTGATACAGGCCTTGGCAAAGATTCGATGGCTATCATTGGGCAAAATCGTATCGATGCTATTCTTAATAGTAAACCAGAAGAACGTCGCCTTATATTTGAAGACGTTGCAGGCATTTCTCGTTTTAAAATTAATAAAGAGGATGCATTGCGTCGTATTGCGAGCACTGACCGGAATATGGAACGCGTTCGCGATATTATGGCGACCATCGAGGAACAATTAGGACCTTTGGCAGAAAAAGCGGAAACGACGAAAAAATATATGGCATTAAGCCGTAGTAAACGCGAATATGATGGTGTTATCGGCTTTCACAATTATAAGACGGCTGATAGATTATTAACCCGTGCAGAAAATGACAATATTGCATTGAAGGATGAGGAAATTGAACTACAAACGCAATTATCTACCCTCGATGCACGACGTCATACATTACAAGCTGAAAATGCAAAGGATCAAGAACAATTAAAATCTTGGGAAGCACAGTTTAGCGAAAAACAACGGGAAGAAGAACGCATCAATGGTACTGTAACACTACTAGAAGAACAGTTGCGTACAACTAAGCGCGAAGTAGAAGATACTTCTCTGCGTATTAGCGAAGCAGAAGCGTCTAAAAAGGGTGAAGAGCAGCAATTGCTTATTTTAGATCGCCTTATTGAGGATGAAACGGCTCAATTAGAATCTGAACGCACTCAATTCGTAGTTTTAGAGGAAAATTATAATAAGGCCATTGCTCAATTAGAGGCGGAGCAATCATCATGGAAGTCCTTAGAAAGCGACAGACAAGCCTTTCAACAGCGTCAATTAGATTTAGTTGCTAGTATTGAAACAGCGAAGGCTACATTGCGAAATTTAGAATCTCGTAAATCTGAGTCCGCTGTTCAAGTAGAAACTTTAGAAACGGAAATTAAAGAGGTTCAATCCAATTTATCGGCAGCGAAATCTGAACATGAATCTTTAGAAACTCAATTTAATGAGTTATCTAATAAACGGAAGTCCTTAGTTGATGAAGAACGGTCTGCATCAGAACGATTGCGAGAATCTCGAAAAGCATTAAATCGCATGAGTAGCGATGTGCAAAAGGCACAGGGGCGATTAGAATTATTAGCACAATGGGCAGAACAACATGAAGGTTACTTAGAAGGTACTAAAAACATCCTTAACGGTAAGGGCCCATGGCGTGAAGCGATTAAAGGGGCGGTAGGTGATTTATTTACCGTAGATAACCGATTTACTGTTGCTATCGAAATCGCATTAGGTGGTAGTGTTAACCATGTTGTGACAACGACAGCTAAAGCCGCATCAGAAGGCGTTCAATTCCTTAAATCAATTCAAGGGGGGCGCGTTACCTTCTTGCCTATGGATTCTGTGAAAGGGCGACCTTATGATACTCCTGCATTGTCGGAAGATGGTGTCATTGGGACAGCTGTCGACTGTATTGAATTCGATGCTGCCTATAATCATATTTTCCAATACTTGTTGGGCCGTACATTAGTTGTAGAAACAATGGAACGAGCTATTGCGTTACAAAAGAAATATAATCAGCAGTTACGCATCGTTACATTAACGGGTGAACAATTCCAACCAGGTGGCTCCTTAACTGGTGGTGCAACGAAGAAAAAACGCAGTTCCTTGTTAAGTCGTCGTGAAGAGGCGGCTCGTTTAGAGGCCGAATTAGCTTCTGTGGAAGAGCGTACGGCCAAACTGGAACAACAAATCAAGGATGAAGAAAATCGTATTGAACGGGCGCAACGTGAGCGAAGTGTGTTGGATGAACAATATCAACATACCAATCTTTTGTTTTCGGCCAGTCAAACGAAGATTCAGAACATTGAAAATCAATTAGAACGTAAAAAGCGTGTGCTTCATGATGAACAGGAACGTATCGTTCAAATTGACGTGGACATGGGTCAAACAAAACATGTGCTTTCACAATCTGAATCGGAATTGGCAGCGTTACATAATTCACCTGAACAACAAGGTGATCAATCGGCAATTATGGAACGATTAAGTACGCTGCAAAAGGCACAGCAAGAGGCATATGAATCTTTTACAGCCTCTAGATTGTTTTGTGAACGTTTAGAAAGCACTATAGAAGAACGTAAGGTACAACAAGAGCAACGAAAGCAAAATTTGGAAACCATAGTATCTCGCTTAGAACCTCTCATGGAGTTATTACACTCTAGTGAAGAGCGTTTGAATGTTGTGATTCCTGAACAAATTCGAGTTGCTAATGAGTCTCTTGAAGCGATTCGTGGAGAGGTTGAAAAATTTCGCGCTTTACGTGATGAAGCGTATCAATCGACTGCTGGTGCACGGGAGGAGATTGAATTAATTTTAGCTGAACAAGACCGACTCAACCAGCGGTATAAGGTGGTTCAAAATCGTCTAGTTGAAGCAGAAGGTAAATTGACGCGTTATCGCATGGATTGTGATCGTGCTGTAGAGGATTTGAATGAATTAGGCTATTCATTGGAAGATGCACAGCATATAAATATTGCCGGCTCTGTGAATGATTGGAAAATGGAACAAGCTCGTTTAATGGCGGAAATTGCAGAACTTGGATCTGTAAATCCTAATGCTGTAGAAGAGTATGAAGAGACGAAAACTCGGTATGATTTCTTATCGAATCAATTAGCAGATCTCGATACGGCAAAAGAACAATTACAAGCGGTTATTGCTGAAATGGACAAGGCCATGAGCACGCAACTATACGATGTATTAGATGTGGTAGGCAAGCAGTTCCAACACGTATTCAGTCAATTATTTGGCGGTGGTACGGCTCAAATCGTACTTACCGATCCAGAAAATATCTTGACTGGAGGTATCGATTTCTATATTCAACCACCAGGGAAAAAGCGTCAACAATTGACATTACTATCTGGTGGGGAACGAGCACTCACAGTTATTGCTTTATTATTCTCGTTCCTCGACTATCGTCCGGCTCCATTCTGTGTGCTTGACGAAGTTGATGCTGCTTTGGATGAAGCAAATGTAGAGCGATTTAGTTCTTATTTGAATCGGGTAAATAAGGAAACTCAGTTTATCGTCGTATCACATCGTAAGAAAACGATGGAAGCTGCCGAAGTATTACAAGGGGTGACCATGGTGGAGCGCGGTGTATCTCGATTATTAACGGTTTCATTTGAAGATGTGAAGGAGGATCTAGCATAATGGCATTTGGATTCTTTAATAAAATTAAAGAGGGCTTAGAAAAAACTACAGAAGGTATTATTAACAATACTGGTGATGTAATGCCATTTATGGAAGACCGCATCACAGAAATGTTAGTTGACCAAGAGGATGAAATCACACTTCACCACCCAGAGGTTATCCTGGTTATTGGTGTTAATGGTGTGGGTAAGACTACAACTATTGCTAAATTAGCAAACTACTATACTAAAGAAGGTAAAAAGGTTATCATCGCTGCTGGAGATACATTCCGTGCGGCGGCGGCGGACCAATTATCCATCTGGGCTGACCGCGTAGGCGTACCTATCGTAAAACATAAGGAAGGTGCGGACCCTGCTGCCGTTGTATATGATGCGATGGAAGCCGCAAAGGCTCGTAATGCAGACATGGTAATTGTCGATACGGCTGGTCGTCTTCATACAAAAGTAAATCTTATGGAAGAACTTAAAAAAATGGGCCGCGTAGCGAACAATCATGTAGAGGGTGCTCCACATCAAACATTGCTCGTTCTCGATGGCACTACAGGTCAAAATGCGGTAAGCCAAGCTAAATTATTTGGTCAAGCCGTACCTGTTAGTGGTATTGTAGTTACTAAATTAGATGGTACTGCGAAAGGTGGCGTAGTTATTTCTATTAAAGAAGAACTAGGCGTACCTGTACGTTGGATTGGCGTTGGTGAAGGCATGGATGATTTACGTCCATTTAATGCAAAAGAATTTGCCAATGCACTATTTAATAAAGGAATGATTCAAGGTGACAAATAAATATAACCGGGAATTCTTACTTGAATATGTAGAATCTTTCCATTGCTATGCTCATCGAAGTGTTAGAAGGTGAGGATACATTGAACCAAGCTGAAAATGCAGGTCGTCGTTTGTCAGAGGAAGAACTCAAGGCTATCCGTAAACATCAGGATGAACAGTAATGAAACATAATAGCTATAACTATGAAGGGGGCCAACCATTTAAAGTGGAGGCGCCCTTTACGCCTACTGGGGACCAACCTACAGCCATTCAATCTCTTACAGACGGGATTGAGCGTGGCGAATGGGCTCAAGTCCTATTAGGTGCGACTGGTACAGGAAAAACCTTTACCATGGCAAAGGTCATCGAGGCGGTTCAGAAACCGACCTTGATTATCGCCCATAATAAAACATTGGCTGCTCAACTTTGCAGCGAGTTTAAAAGTTTCTTCCCTAATAATGCGGTAGAATACTTTGTATCTTACTACGATTTTTATCAACCAGAAGCGTATATCCCTTCTAGCGATACGTACATCGAGAAGGATGCATCTATTAATGATGAAATCGATAAATTGCGCCATAGTGCTACCATGAGTTTATTTGAGCGCCGAGACGTTATCATCGTTGCTTCTGTTAGCTGTATTTATGGCTTAGGTGATCCGGAGGACTATTCTGATCTCGTATTGTCCTTGCGATTAGGTCAGACGAAATCTCGTGATGAAATTCTGTCTAAACTCGTAGATATCCAATATACGCGTAATGATATGAATTTTATTCGCGGTACCTTCCGCGTACAAGGGGACACCATAGAAATTTTCCCTGCTGCCTATAGTGAAAGAGCCATTCGGGTGGAACTATTCGGCGATGAAATCGACCGTCTTGTTGAGGTGGATGCATTAACGGGAGAAGTCATTGCAGAGCGCAAACATGTTGCGGTCTATCCTGCATCTCACTATGTTACAACAAAAGAAAAAATGAAAATTGCGGTAGAGCGAATTGAGGCAGAACTTGATGAGCAGCTGGCAAAACTGAAAGCAGAAGATCGTCTGCTCGAGGCGCAGCGTCTTGAACAGCGCACCCGTTATGATATAGAAATGATGCAAGAAATGGGCTACTGCTCAGGCATTGAAAACTATTCCCGCCATATGTCGGAGCGTAAAGCAGGGGAAGCACCATATACATTGATTGATTATTTCCCTGATGATTTCCTCATTATGGTAGATGAATCTCATGTAACCATTCCACAGGTTCGCGCCATGTACAATGGGGATAGAGCGCGTAAAGAATCTCTTATCGAATATGGCTTCCGTTTGCCATCAGCGCTCGACAATCGACCATTGAAATTTGATGAGTTTGTAGAACGAATCAATCAAATCGTGTATGTATCAGCAACGCCAGGACCGTATGAAATGGAAGTAGAAACGAATGTAGCAGAGCAAATCATTCGTCCTACAGGGCTACTTGATCCATCCATTGAAATTCGTCCTATTAAGGGGCAAATGGATGATTTACTTGGTGAGATTCATAAGCGCGCCGCTAAGAATGAACGGGTTCTCGTTACGACATTGACGAAGAAGATGGCTGAAGATTTAACGGAATTCTTGAAGGAAATGGGTGTTCGTGTTCGTTACCTTCATTCGGATATCGTTACCATCGAGCGGGCTGAAATCATTCGTGATTTGCGGGCCGGTGTATTCGATGTATTAGTCGGTATCAACTTGCTCCGCGAAGGCCTCGATATGCCAGAGGTTTCCTTGGTGGCTATTTTAGATGCGGATAAGGAAGGTTTCTTACGCTCTGATACAGCTATGATTCAAACTATCGGTCGTGCAGCGCGTAATGTGAATGGTCATGTTATTATGTATGCTGACCGTGTAACAGGTTCTATGCAACGCGCTATGGACGAAACAGATCGTCGTCGTGTGGTACAAGAGGCATATAATATTGAACATCATATTACGCCAAAATCTGTATCTAAAGATGTGAAAGAGCTTATTGAGCTCACTAAAATTGAAGAAGATATGGTGACCGATGGCAAAGGGCTTTCACCAAAGAAGGGGAAAAAGAAGTCCTCTGCAGCTGGAATGGACCATGGCCACGAACCATATGCTCAAGATGCGGATGCTACTAAGGTAGCAGAGATTACGGCGGAAGAACTATATAACAAGATTGAAGAGCTTGACCGTCAAATGAAGGCGGCTGCTAAACAGTTGGAATTTGAAAAGGCTGCTAAATTACGTGACCAATTGGGCGAACTTCGTCAACAATGGTCCGATATGCATAGTGTCGGTGAAAGTAAGTTAAAAAAACCACGAAAAAATTCTAAGAAACAATCACCGAAAAGTAAAAAGGTACATATATGAAAGATCAATTGATTGTAAAAGGTGCACGTCAGCATAACCTTAAAAATATAGATATTTCACTACCGCGAGACAAGTTCATTGTCTTAACTGGTTTAAGTGGATCTGGTAAATCGTCTCTTGCATTCGATACGATTTACGCAGAAGGCCAACGACGGTATGTAGAATCACTGTCGGCCTATGCGCGTCAATTTTTGGGTCAAATGGATAAGCCTGATGTAGATTATATTGAAGGTTTATCACCGGCCATTTCTATCGACCAAAAGACTACAAGCCGTAACCCTCGTTCTACAGTTGGTACGGTGACGGAGATTTACGACTATTTACGTCTATTATTTGCCCGTGTTGGACATGCTCATTGTCCAGAGTGTGGTAAACCCATTACACAACAAACGATTCAACAAATGACAGATGATGTAATGAGCTTTCCTGAAGGAACTAAGATTTTAATCTTAGCACCTATGATTCAAGGGAAAAAAGGAGAACATAAATCTGTCTTTGAACAACTTCGAAAAGAGGGTTTTGTCCGTGCTCGCGTTGATGGTGTGGTACGTACGATGGATGAGGATATTGTATTAGAGAAAAATAAAAAACATTCCATCGATATTGTAGTAGACCGCCTCGTTGTAAAAGAAGGCATTGAATCCCGTTTGGCAGACTCTATGGAGACTGCATCAAAATGGGCTGAAGGCATCGTTATTGTTCAAGAGGTAGATGGACCTGAGCATATGTATAGTCAGAACTTTGCATGCCCAGATTGTCATATTTCACTGCCTAAAATTGAGCCCCGTATGTTCTCCTTTAATAGTCCCTTTGGGGCATGTCCCGCTTGTTTGGGGATTGGCTCTACCATGGAGGTTGATGAAGAGCGCGTCATTCCAGATGGTTCTATTAGTTTTGCCGATGGTTGTGTACAGGCGTTAAGTTCTAATCCTAATGCATGGTTTATGCGTCAGTTAGAAGGCTTGTTGAAAGCCAATGGACACTCCTTAGACTCTACCTATGATGAATTGCCTAAGGCATTACAGAAAAAGGTCATGTACGGTACGACGGACAAGGTGGCTTTCACCTATGAAAATATGCGTGGTGAAGAAAAGGAATTTTTCACCGAATACGAAGGTATTTTGCCGATGGTGAAACGCCGTCATAGCGAAGCATCTACCGATTCTATGCGCGAAGAATTTGAAAAATTCATGTCCATTAAACCATGTACGACCTGTCATGGCGCCCGTCTTAAACCCGAGGTATTAGCAATTACCGTAGGGGATAAGAATATTAATGAAGTAACCCAATTGACGATTAAAGAAGCGCTAGATTTCTTTAGTCACTTGCAATTAACTGACAGAGAACAAGTGATTGGGGCTCAAATTTTGAAGGAGATTAATGCACGACTTGGATTCCTCAATAATGTAGGCCTTGATTACCTTACTATGAATCGGAGTGCAGGCACCTTATCCGGTGGTGAAGCACAGCGTATTCGGTTAGCAACGCAAATTGGTTCTGGTCTTGTTGGTGTGTTGTATATTCTTGACGAGCCATCCATCGGTCTACACCAACGAGATAATGATCGACTTATCGATACCTTAAAAGGGTTGCGTGACCTTGGTAATACACTGCTCGTTGTAGAACATGATGAGGATACAATGCGCGCTGCAGATTACCTTGTAGATATTGGACCAGGTGCGGGCGAGCATGGTGGTCAAGTCGTTGCTGCAGGGACTGTAGATGAGGTTATGCAGGTGAAAGACTCCATTACCGGTCAATATTTGAGCGGCCGCAAGTTTATAGCTCTTCCTGACGAACGACGTAAACCTGGTAAAAACTGCATCGAAATTCGAGGTGCCAAAGAAAATAATCTACAAAATATTAATGTGAAATTCCCAATTGGACTATTTACAGTTGTTACAGGTGTCAGCGGTTCTGGTAAGTCTACTTTGATAAATGAAATCTTATATAAAGGGCTGGCAAATCAGCTATATCGTTCGTATCACAAGGTGGGGGCCCATAAAGAGATTCGAGGCCTTGAGCATATCGATAAAATCATTAACATTGACCAAAGCCCTATCGGTCGTACACCTCGCTCTAACCCTGCCACATATACGGGTGTATTTGATGCAATTCGTGAATTATATAGCCAAACACCAGAGGCTAAGATGCGCGGGTATAAACAGGGTCGTTTTAGTTTCAATGTAAAAGGTGGTCGCTGCGAAGCTTGTCGTGGTGATGGTATCATCAAAATTGAAATGCATTTCTTACCAGATGTGTACGTGCCTTGTGAGGTCTGCAAAGGGGCTCGCTACAACCGGGAAACACTAGAGGTTAAATATAAGGGCAAATCTATTGCCGATGTGTTAGATATGACCGTAGATGATGCAGTAGAATTCTTTAGTGCTATCCCTAAAATTTATAAGAAAATGGTAACGTTGCAAGAGGTTGGTCTTGGCTATATTCGTTTAGGCCAAGCGGCAACCACATTATCTGGTGGTGAAGCACAACGGGTTAAATTGGCCACAGAATTAGCACGTCGCAGTACAGGTAAAACATTATATATCCTTGATGAACCTACAACAGGCCTTCATGCAGAAGATATTAGAAAGCTTTTAGATGTATTGCAGAAACTGGTAGATGGTGGCGATACAGTTATCGTAATTGAACATAATCTAGATGTTATCAAAACGGCTGATTATATTATTGATTTAGGTCCTGAAGGTGGTAACCGCGGTGGTACCATCGTGGCTACCGGTACACCGGAACAGATTGCAAATGTGAAAGAAAGTTATACAGGAAAATTCTTAGGTCCTGTATTAAAACAGACTGATACATTTATGAATGCTGCAAAGAAAAAGAAATAATTTGTATGGCACTGCCTTGCATGGTTGCGACAATGAAGTATTAATTATAATGGTATGGAGAATTGACGAAGAAAGGAGGATATATGCCGTCTGAAGAGTTATTAGAAAAGGTTAGCCATTTACCGACCACACCAGGGGTTTATTTATGGCGTGATCAATATAACCGCATCATCTATGTGGGTAAAGCGATTAATTTACGCAATCGCGTGCGATCCTATGTGCGTAATGATGCGAATCGAGCACCTAAGGTAACGGCGATGATGAAGCGTGCCGTCGATGTAGAGATTATTCAAACAAAGACGGAAATGGAAGCCCTCATATTAGAAAATACGCTTATCAAAGAACATAAGCCGAAATACAATATTTCCCTTAAGGACGATAAAACGTATCCTTATGTTAAAATCTCTGTTCAAGAAGACTATCCTCGCGTATATATGACACGTCGCCTTGAGCGTGATGGGGCTAAATATTTTGGGCCCTTTACCGATGTGACAGCCGTTCATGTAGTCCTCAAGTTGATTCGTCAGTATTTTCCATTGCGTACCTGTAAATCTATGAAGGTAGAACGCCCTTGTTTGCAATATCATATGCACTATTGTGAAGCGCCATGCTTTCATAAGATATCTGTACCGGATTACCGCAAATATATCGATGAAATTATAGCGCTCTTTGAGGGCAAACCAATTCCATTGCTTAAAGAAATTAAGGAAAAGATGGAAGAAGCTGCGGAAGAGCTTCGATTTGAAGATGCAGCACGTTATCGAGACCAATTGACGAGCATTGAGAAAATTCAAGAAAAACAGCGGATGGTAACGCAACGTGGTGATCTAGATGTACTGGGGATAGCTGTAGATGGTCAATTGGCATGTGTACAACTACTCTTTATTCGAGGTGGCCGTCTATTAGGCCGAGAAAATTACTTCGTGCAAAATGAAGGTGACCCGGAAGAAACCATTATGACTGATTTTATTAAGCAGTACTATGGGGATACTACCTTTATTCCTAAAGAGCTATTATTGCCTATGGAAAGTTCTGAGCAACATCTATTTAAGGATTGGTTCAGTGACATGAAGGGCCAACAGGTCGATGTCCTTGTGCCTCAACGTGGTTATAAGATGGACATGATTAAAATGGCTCATGAAAATGCTGAAACATTCCTTGAAGAACGTCGCCGCCAATGGCAATACCAAATTGATAAGAGTGGTGGTGCCGTTAAGAAATTGGCGGAGGTCCTCGACTTGCCAAGATTACCAGAGCGTATGGAGTGTTTTGATATTTCCCATACACAAGGCTCTGAAACCGTAGCCTCCATGGTTGTATTTGAAGGCGGCAAGCCAGCTAAGAAGGAATATAGACGCTTTAAATTAAAGACCACACAGGGAAAGCCCGATGACTTTAAATCGATGGCAGAAATCATGGAACGCCGCTATGGTAATGAAACGGATTGGCCTATGCCAGACCTCATTATTATCGATGGTGGTAAGGGGCAGCTCAATGCATCTATACCGCTCATACGCGCTGTAGGTGTTACAGATGTGCCAGTCATATCCTTGGCTAAACGGATAGAAGAGGTCTTTGTAGAGGGGCAATCGGATAGCATCATTTTGAGTCATCATTCACCAGAGTTGCAATTATTGCAACAAATTCGTGATGAAGCCCATCGATTTGCTATTACCTATCATCGTAAATTGCGGGGTAAACGTAACTTAGAATCCGTACTCGATCACATTGATGGTATTGGTCCTAAACGACGTAAGGCTTTATGGGCTCATTTCAATAGCTTAGAGGCCATGAAAAAAGCCAGTATAGATGAATTAGCTAAGGTCGATTCTATGAACTATAAGACGGCGGAAACATTATACAATTTTTTCCGCATGTCGAATGTTGAAAAACAAGATGTATTACAAGGCAATACAATGTAATACAAAAATAGTTAATACCTTATAGTAGAAAAGCAGCACTGCTGAGTATGATTTGCAGTGCTGCTTTTGTGCGTTATGCTTTTATATGTACTTGTTTGTGTTGAATATACCATGTTCGAATGGTGAATAGTATGCCTGCTACAATTACGCTAGCTAATAGGCCTATCCATACACCAAATGGGCCGTAATTTGGGTTGTTGGCAAGAATGTATGCAATAGGGAAGCAAACGCCCCAATAGGAAATGAGAGAAATATAGAATACAATTTTTACATCCTTGTAGCCTCGTAGAATACCTTGTAACGGTGTACCAATGGCATCGAAGGCGGAGAAGAAAACGCCATACCCGAGGAATCTATAAATTAGATTATATACCTCTTCATCATTTGTAAATAATGCAGATATGCTTTCCATATGAGTGAATGTGAAAGCACAAATTAAAATCGCAATGACAATGGCTAAAACACGAGAAATGTAGGAGTATTGAATAGCTTCTTTATGTCGCTCAGCACCGACTTCATAGCCTACAGCAATGGTGGAAGCCATGGCAATGCTAAGTGGTAAGCAATAGAACACGTTGGTAAAGGCAATGACCGATTGGTGAGCCGCTACGACAGCGGAACCAAAGTGTACCATCAATAGGCCGGCAATACTGAAAATGCTGGCTTCAAAAAAAATAGAAGAACCGATTGGCAAGCCGATTTGTAATTGCTCACGTATGTATTGCCATTTGGGGCTTACCCAATCTTTATAGATACGATATCCCTTTAATTTAGGATGGAAGAGCACCATCGCACTAAATAAAATAAAGTTTGTCCAACATGCTCCGGCAATACCATAACCAGCACCGACACCACCGATTTCAGGCAAGCCGAAGTGCCCAAATATCAGTGAGTAGTTTAAGAATACATTCACTACAAAACTCGTTACTACAATGGCCATAGAATAGTGAGTTAACCCGTGGGAATCAACGGTGTTACGCAATGTATTAACCCATAACAGAGGGAATAGGCCAAGTGCGAAAGCTTTCAAATAATTGATACAAACAGCCGTAGCAGCAGGTTCTAAATTAAGGAAATTTAGTAATGGTACTAATCCGAAAACACCGATTAATAATATAATAAGTGCTAGGGTTGTTGCAATATAAAACCCTTGGTAGACGATGGTAGGTATACTATCTGTTTTCTTGGCTCCTAATAGCTGTGCAATGATCGGGGTAATACCCATTAGGGTCCCTTGTGCAAAGATATAGAATAATAACCATAGATTGTACCCTGTAGCAACCCCAGCTAAATCAATTGTACTATATTGTCCTGTTAAGAAGATGGCGATAAATGTGCCCCCTACAAGAGAAAATTGGGTGATGCACATAGGAGTAAATAATTTAATGAACAACCATAATTTTTGTAGTATAGAATATGTTTGATACATAATGACCTCCTAAATTGATGATATATTTTAACATAGTCTATCTATTATGGCTAGGTGTATTAAAAACTATAGAATATAGTTATATACAGGTATTCGTATTACGAATAGATGGATACATTACAGTATTGTACAAGGTAGATTCTCTTTAGTATAATGAGTATATTAAATATTTTCGTTATAGGAGGTACGAATTGGACATTGTATCTGTTCAAGGTTTGTTGGCAATGTTACAAATCATTGTCATCGATATTCTGTTGGCCGGCGATAATGCCATTGTGATTGGCATGGCTGCACGAAATTTACCGGCTCATTTACAAAAGAAAGCAATTTTCTGGGGCACAGCAGGTGCTATCATTTTACGTCTCGTTATGGCATTCCTCTTCGTTGAGGCTTTAAATACAATTCCAGCGCTTCGTTTGGTAGGTGGTATCCTTTTATTATGGATTGGGTATAAGCTTGTTGCTGATGATGACAGTGAGCATAATATCGAGGCCAAGGATAGTTTGCGAGCTGCAATCATGACGATTGTCATTGCTGACGGTATCATGGGTATCGATAATGTAATCGGTGTAGTAGGCGCTGCAGGTGGCCACATGACAATGGTTGCTATTGGTATGCTTATTACGGTGCCTATCATCGTGTATGGTAGTACATTATTTGTGAAAGTCATCGAGCGTTTCCCAATTATTCTCTACGTGGGTGGTGGTATCCTAGGATGGGTCGGCGCTGGCATGAGTGTGGAAGATACATTAATTGCTCATACAGTTGAACCGTATGCGCTGTATATTAAAATAGCTGCCGTTATCCTTGTAGTAGGTGCATCTTTAGTAGTAAAACAACTTAAAAAATAATTGGAATGTATAATATCTCTTCTCTTTTTTACAGGAGGAGAGATATTTTTTTGCAGTAGATTATGAAAGATATTAAAGCATTTGTTTTAGATGAGAAAATACATAAAATATGGTATAGTTAAGGGATAGTTATAGAATTAATTATAGTTGAGGTGCATATAATGGAATTTTTAGAAGCGGCCACGTGGGTTACGATTGGCAAAATTATATTGATAGATATTTTATTAGCCGGAGATAATGCTGTAGTTATCGGTATGGCAGCCGGTAAATTAGCCCCAGAACTTCAAAAGAAAGCCGTTATATGGGGGACGGCAGGTGCCATTTTAATGCGCCTTCTGTTTGCCACCGTTTTGGTAGAAGCGTTAACCTTGATTCCTCTCGTTCATTTAGGCGGTGGACTTGTGCTCATATGGATTGCCATTCAGCTTTTAAAAGGCGATGACGAAGAGGCACACATTGAGGCTAAAAATTCCTTAATGGGTGCTATTTGGACGATTATCGTTGCCGACGCTATGATGAGTATCGACAATGTCATCGGTGTTGTGGGCGCTGCAAAAGGTCATTTAGAGCTTGTTATCGTTGGTATGCTAATTACGGTACCTATCATCGTATTTTGTTCTACACTATTCGCTCGTATTATTAACAAATTCCCAGCCATTCTTTGGGCTGGCGGTGCACTACTTGGATGGGTTGCCGGTGAAATGATCGTAGAAGATCCACTTCTTTTACCATATATTCAAGGGGAAGAATTACTCGTTAAATTTGGTGCGGTATTCTTTGTACTCATCGTGACTGGTATCATTAAAATTTGGAAGAAAAGAGACGCGTAATGAACGGTACAGGTCGTACATCTCGTAAACATAAATCTAAAGGTAGACAACAACATACAGGTGGAAAACTTTCTAAAAAACAACAGGCCATTCTAAATGCGCCTGTTAAACTTGGTGAGGAGGTTTTGGTAACCATTCACGGTATTGGCAGTAGTGGAGAAGGTGTAGGTCGCGTAGACGATTTTACCGTCTTTGTTCCCTTTGCTTTGCCTGGTGAAATTGTGAAAGTATCTATCAACATGGTGAAAAAGACATATGCTACCGGCAAGTTAATAGATATTGTAACACCAGCTTCTAATCGTATAGAGCCTACCTGTAACTTATATGGTGTATGCGGTGGGTGCCAATTGCAACATATTACCTATGAAGGACAGCTTTCACTAAAAACACAAAAGGTGAAGGATGTTATTGAACGAATTGGTCACCAAAATCCCAACCTTGTAAAACCTGCACTCGGACCAAAAGAACCTTGGGCGTATCGAAACAAGATGCAAATGCCTGTCGGTGGTGTTAGAGGCGACATTCAAATGGGATTCTATGCAATGGGGTCTCACGATATCGTACAGGGGACGAGTTGTCCTATCCAAGATGAAGGAAATAATACAATTGCTCAAGTGTGTTATGACATTGCTAAAGAACTTGATGTTGAGCCGTACGATGAACATACAGGCAAAGGTGTATTACGACATGTAATCGGTCGCATTGGGCAATCTGGATGGATGGTTATTCTCGTAACTGCTACTGATTATCTACCACAGCACGAAGAATGGGTTAAGAACATAACAAATCGTATACCACAAGTGGAAACCATCGTTCATAACGTGAATGGTAAGCGTACTAATGTTATCTTAGGCCCTAAAAATAATATCCTCTATGGTGATGGGACGATTACAGATCACATTAAGGATTTACGGTTTACCTTATCTCCACACTCCTTCTTCCAAGTGAATCCGGAACAAACTACAGTACTTTACGATCAAGCATTAGCTTATGCAGACCTAAAAGGGGATGAAACCGTTATCGATGCGTACTGTGGAACAGGTACCATCTCATTATTTCTAGCTCATAAAGCTAAACATGTTATCGGCATTGAAATTGTAGAGCCAGCCATTATCAATGCTCGTGAAAATGCTCGAAATAATGGCTATGACAATACTGAATTCATCGTCGCTGATGCGGCCATAGAAATGCCAAAACTCTATAAAGCCGGCGTACGACCAGACGTCATCGTATTCGATCCGATCCGCGCAGGCTGTAAAGAAGAAGTACTAACCTCTGCAGCAGGAATGGAACCTAACCGTATCGTTTACGTATCCTGTAATCCGGCAACCATGGCGCGAGACATTGAAATATTGACACACTATGGCTATGAACTAAAAGAAGTACAACCTGTAGATATGTTCCCTATGACAGCACATGTGGAGTGCATAGCGTTGATACAAAGAGTGAAATCGTGAAAATCCTGCATTTTAAGCAGTTTTACAAACATTATGTTGTTAAGTATCCTCACAGCATTTCTGACATTTCTACTTGGTATCGGAACAGCCCTACTATATTTGCTGATGATGTTTTGTATATTTGGAGCAATTGCATCTTTTCTGCAAAAAGAAGTTACCATCGGAATAGAAGCATTGATTATTGGATTCTTAGTTAGTCCATACGGAATACCGATGGTTGGTGCAACTGTTATAGCTTTTTTACAAGGTATCAATGAGGCAATAAAATCAATCTAAAAAATTTCATAAAAATGGTTACCAAAGGCGATAGATGAAAAAACTATCGTCTTTTTCTTTGCAAATTTTTAAGGAGGGAGGTGATCTTGCATGGACTTTGACTATTTCTATAACAGAGAAGCAGAGCGATTTAACTTTCTGAAAGTGCCTGAAATATTAGTAGACGGAGAAGAATTTAAGGGACTGTCTGCTGAAGCCATTATCCTATACTCCATGCTTTTGAAACGCACAGGAATGTCCTTTAAGAATAACTGGGTGGACAAGGAAGGCAGAGTATTTATCTATTTTACTGTTGAAGAAATTATGAGAAGAAGAAATATCTCAAAGCCTACTGCCATAAAAACATTGGACGAGTTAGACAGCAAAAAAGGAATAGGACTGATTGAAAGAGTAAGGCTTGGACTTGGTAAGCCGAATGTCATTTATGTTAAAGATTTTATGAGCATAATAGCGGTAAAAGAAAATGACTTTCAGAAGTCAAAAAACTTAACTTCAGAAGTAAAAGATTTTAACCTCAGAAGTAAAGAAAATGAACTTCAGGAAGTTCAAAATGTTGACTCTAACTATATAGAGAATAATAAGAGTAAGTATAGTAAGAGAGAATATAGTTTTGGGGAAAACGGACTTGGAACATTTCAAAATGTTTTTTTAAAGAATGAGGATATAGGCGAATTACAAATAAAAATGGCAGGAGAGCTTGATAACTACATTGAGAGATTATCAACCTATCTTTAAAGTACTGGAAAGACATATAAAGACCATAAAGCAACAATTCTTTCTTGGTTTTATAAAGATCAGGGAAGTAAGAAAAAAACCAATATCCCTACATGGGAGGAATATAACAAGGGAGTACATTTATGATTAAAGAATTAGAGAAAGTGATGATAGAAGATGTGGAATACAGCTTCAATCCTGAAAAAGAATACATCAAAGACGGACACGCCTACTGTAAAGTGTGCCATGAAAGAAAAGATGGAAAAGCATTAGACTTTTTCGGAAAGCAGATGATATTTAAGACAGCTTGTAAATGCGATAGAGATAGAGAAGCAAAAGAAAAAGAAAGACAAAAGCAGCTTGAAATCGAGAGATTAAAAAGTATCTGCTTCACATCCATGATTCAATGGGCATATACATTTGAAAACTATCAGGGAAAAGAAAATCAGAGTCTTATCATCGCAAAGAATTTTGTAAAAGATTACGAACTGATGAAAAAAGAAAACATCGGACTCTTGTTTTATGGTTCGGTGGGTAGCGGAAAGACCTATCTTGCCTGCTCTATTGCCAATGCACTGATTGAACAGTATCAGATAAGCGTTAAGATTAGAAACTTTTCACAGATAATCAACGAACTGCAAAAAGGCGGATTTGACCTTGATAAAAACGCATATATAGAATCCCTTGTAAACACTTCCGTTCTCATCTTAGATGATTTAGGAATTGAAAGAGATACAAGCTATGCCAAAGAGCAGGTATATAACATTGTGAATAACAGATACCTAAAGCACAAGCCAACAATCTTTACCACAAATCTTTCATACAGCCAAATTGAAAACTGTACGGAGAGTGTGGAATACCAAAGAATTTACTCAAGAATTATCGAGATGTGTATTCCTGTGATGGTACTTGGAGAAGATTACAGAAAAGTTATTCAGGAAGAAAAATTAAAGAGGAATAAAGAAAGATTACTGACTGGAGGTGAGAGAACTTGATCAATGAAGAAATCGCAAGAAAAACGCTTAACATGGAAGTGAAAGCTGCTAAAGTAACAGGAAAGCTAATTCTGAACTTATTAAAGAAACTGATGAAAGAGGCTGAAAAACTTGGAGGACTGGAAAAGCTGGTTAATGCTAACGGAAATGAAGTAAAGCTCAAAGATATGGTTAAAAAGGGACAGCTTGAAGAAATTCCGGTAGAAGAAGCAGAGCTGAAGGAACTGAAAAAGGAACTTAATCGGTATGGGGTAAAGTTTTCGGTGATGAAAGATAAAGAAAGCGGTAAATACTCCGTATTCTTTCAGGCAAAAGACATGAAAGTCATGGATAAAGCCTTCAAACACGCTCTTGCAGAATCAGAAAAGAAAACGGAAAGAAAAGAATCTATCCACAAGAATATTGAGAAGTTCAAGGAGATGGCAAAGAACACTGTTTCTAAAGATAAAGTTAAGAATAAACAAAAGGAGCAGAGCCTATGATAGATAAGATACTAAAAGACATCAAAGGCTTATTTAAGGTGCAAGATAAGGCAAAGTTGCTAAAGCAGAATATTCCCTATCTTGCATTTTTCTATGTTGGCAATATCTTTTCTCATCATGTAAGAGCCTATACTGGTGGAGATGTGATAGACAAAATCTTTCAAGGAATATTAGAACTTAATACCATGAGCTTTATTCCAAGTATTCATCCTTCTGACATTTTAATGGGCGTGGGAGTGGCAGCTCTAATTAAATTTATTGTCTATACCAAAGGGAAAAATGCAAAAAAGTTTAGGCAGGGGAAAGAGTATGGTTCAGCAAGATGGGGAACGAGAAAAGATATAGAGCCGTATGTGGATGAAAAGTTCCAAAACAATATCTTGCTTACTCAAACAGAGCGATTAACCATGAATGGCAGACCGGCAAATCCAAAGTATGCAAGAAATAAGAATGTACTTGTTATTGGTGGTTCTGGCTCCGGAAAGACGAGATTTTATGTAAAGCCAAACCTAATGCAAATGCACTCGTCATATTGTGTTACAGATCCTAAAGGAACGATAGTCATTGAGTGTGGCAAGATGCTTGAAGATAATGGCTATGAGATAAAAATCTTAAATACCATCAACTTCAAAAAGAGTATGAAGTACAATCCCTTTGCCTATCTCAGAAGTGAAAAAGACATCCTCAAATTAGTGCAGACAATCATTGCAAACACTAAGGGTGAAGGGGAAAAGGCAGGTGAGGATTTTTGGGTGAAAGCCGAGAAACTCTACTATACGGCTTTGATAGGTTATATTTTTTATGAAGCTCCAAGAGAAGAAAAGAACTTTGCAACACTACTGGATATGATAGATGCTTCAGAAGTCAGGGAAGATGATGAAACATATATGAATCCCATTGATAGACTATTTGAAGCATTGGAAAAGAAAGAGCCTACGCACTTTGCGGTAAAGCAATATAAGAAATACAAACTTGCTGCTGGAAAAACGGCGAAGTCTATTCTTATTTCATGTGGTGCAAGACTTGCTCCTTTTGATATTCAGGAGCTTAGGGACTTGATGAAAGAAGATGAGCTTGAGCTTGATACACTGGGAGATAGAAAGACAGCACTCTTTGTTATTATCTCTGATACGGATGATACTTTTAACTTTGTGGTATCTATCATGTACTCACAGCTATTTAACTTACTTTGTGATAAGGCTGATGACGAATACGGGGGAAGATTGCCTGTTCATGTAAGGTGCTTGCTTGACGAGTTTGCCAACATCGGCTTAATTCCTAAATTCGAGAAATTGATTGCAACAATCCGAAGTAGAGAGATTTCAGCAAGTATTATCTTGCAGGCACAATCTCAGCTAAAGGCAATCTACAAGGATAATGCAGATACCATTGTAGGCAACTGCGATAGCACTTTGTTTCTTGGTGGAAAGGAAAAGACCACACTAAAGGAGCTATCTGAAACACTTGGTAAAGAAACCATAGATCTGTATAACACATCGGAAACACGATCCAATGCCAATAGCTATGGACTGAATTACCAAAAGACAGGAAAAGAGCTGATGAGTCAAGATGAGATAACGGTTATGGATGGCAGTAAATGTATCTTTCAGCTTAGAGGTGTCAGACCGTTTTTATCAGACAAATTTGATATTACAAAGCATAAGAACTACAAGCTCTTGGAGGACTATGATAAGAAGAATGTGTTTGATATTGAGAGCTATATGAAGCGAAAAGGGAAAGCAAAATTAAATAGAGAAACTCTTATTACAAGAGTGCAGTAAGTCTAAAGAACATAGATTTGCTGCTTTTTTATTACTCAAAATCAGGAGGAAAGATGGTAAGGATAAGAAGTCCCACTAAGGAAAACTAAATAGAAAGAGTATCAGCGATTGGAAAAGAAAAAACTCCAGTCGCTTTTTTTATTGAAAAGAAAAGGAGAAATTTTTAATGAAGCAAGAAATGATTAACATCAATGCCAACTTATTGGCAGAACCAACTTTTTCGAGTTTTGACAAAGAGGGAGAAGCTGTTGAAGTTGCAAACTTTACGCTTGTAAAAAAGTATGGGAAAGGCAAGGAATATATCAACTGTGCAGCCTATGGTGAAAAGTCAGAAACAGCAAAAGCCTTTGAAAAAGGTGATTTGATCCATATCTTTGGATACTTTAAGAAGCGTGAAAAAGATGGAAAGACTTACAAAAACTTTGTTGTGAAGTCATACAACAAAATTGAAAAGAAAGAAGAAAACGAGGAGGAATAAATCATGGAATTTTTTACACAGGCGGTAAATGTATTAAAGATTTTAGTTATGGCAGTAGGTGCAGGACTTGGAGCATGGGGCGTTATTAACCTGATGGAAGGTTATGGAAATGATAATCCGGGTGCAAAATCTCAAGGTATTAAGCAGCTTATGGCAGGAGGCGGTATTGTCCTTATCGGATTAAAGCTGATTCCGCTTCTTGCAAATGTACTCAAGTAAGAAGAAAAGGAGAAATTAAATGTTTGGAATATTCGACAAGATAGAGGAGTTTTTCAAAGATCTTCTACTGGGCGGTATCCAAGCAAACTTAGAGTCCATGTTTCTTGACATCAACGATAAAGTTGGTGCGATTGCAACGGATGTGGGAAAGACACCGATGGGGTGGAATGGACAGGTTTTTAGTTTTATCAAAAGCATTAACGACTCTGTCATTATCCCCATTGCAGGTCTAATCATAACGACAGTCCTTTGTATCGAGCTTATCAATATGGTTATGCAAAAGAACAATATGCACGATACAGATACCTTTGAATTTTTCAAGTACATCATAAAGATGTGGATTGCCGTATGGTTAGTATCCCACGCTTTTCAGTTTTCTATGGCGGTCTTTGATGTGGCACAGCACATGGTAAATAAAGCGGCAGGGGTAATTAACACCTCTGCCGTTATCTCCGGAGATCAGATTGTAACGATGGTAGAAGGCTTAAAAGATAAAGGTCTTGGAGAGCTTGTCATGATACTCTTTGAAACCTCACTCATAAAGGTGGCAATACAGGTCATTTCCATTGTGATTATGCTTGTGGTATACGGCAGAATGTTTGAGATTTATGTTTACTCATCCGTTTCAGCCATTCCTTTTGCCACAATGGGAAACAAAGAGTGGGGACAAATCGGAACAAACTATATTAAAGGCTTATTTGCCATAGGCTTACAAGGACTCTTTTTAATGGTTTGTCTTGGAATATACGCAGTATTAGTTAAGACAATACAGATAACAGATATACACACAAGTACCTTTACGATACTTGGATATGCGGTTTTGCTGGGGTTAATGATGCTAAAGAGCGGAACACTGGCCAAAAGCGTATTAAATGCACACTAAAAGAAAGTGTCTAATGCAGGAAAGATATAACAGAAATACAAATGAACAGATTGCAAGTATTCAGGAAGAAATCGGCTCCGTATATGAGCATATAGAGGAGCTTTCAAAGGGTAAAGAAGATGGGAGGTAAGTTATGGCGTATGTACCTATCCCAAAAGACTTAAAGAAGGTAAAAACAAAGGTTGCATTTAACCTTACAAAAAGACAACTGATAGGTTTTACGATTGCAGGACTGATTGGAATACCAATCTATTTATTTATGCGAAAGGTCGTTCCAAATGATATAGCAGTCATCTTTCTCATTGTGTCCACTCTCCCTATATTTTTTATCACTCTTTTTGAAAAGGACGGACTTAGCTTTGAGAAATATTTTAAGTATATTTATCTTCATAAATTTTATCAGCCACAAAAAAGAGTGAGAAAGGAGGTTTATCTTGAAAGACAAAAGAAAGATTCAGCAGCTAAAGTTAGAACAAAATCAAAAGAAGTTAAGAAGTCAAAAACAGGACTTAAAGCAAAATAAGGGAAAGTCTAAAAAAGACAGGGGCGGATTACTTGACCTTATCTTTAGGAAAGAACCGAAAAGATACACTGTTGAAGATACCATTCCCTATCTTAGACTCTTAAAAAGCGGGATATGTCAGATTGATGAAAAGCATTTTAATAAGAGTGTCGCCTTTGAGGATATAAACTATCAGCTTGCCTTAGAAGAAGATCGAGATTTGATTTTTAATCAGTTTGCAAACTTTCTTAATTCCTTTGATCCAAGTGTCAGCATAGAGTTTTCATATATCAATCAGCTTGGTAGAAACGAAGAAATGAAGTCGGCAATTCAAATACCGGATAAAAAGGACGGGTTTGACGATATACGCCTTGAGTTTCGAGAAATGCTGAAAAGTCAGATTGTAAAGGGAAATAACGGACTGAAAAAATCAAAGTATGTAACCTTTACAGTGGAAGCGGATAATTTGGAGCAGGCAACATCAAAACTGGAAAGACTGGAGATAGATATATTATCGAGTCTTAAAAGTATGGGAGTAAGAGCGGAAAGCCTTACCGGAGAGGAAAGGCTAAAGATACTTCACGATGTTTTAAATCCGAATAAGACCTTTGAATTTTCATATAAGGACTTAAAGAAAAAGGAAAGTACAAAGACATATATTGTGCCTGATGAATTTAACTTTACACCGTCAAGGTATTTTAAGTTTGGAAAGTTTATCGGAGCCGCAAGTCATTTTCAAATCCTTGCAAGTGAGCTTTCAGACCGTATGCTTGCAGAGTTTTTGGATATAGACGATAACATCAATATCTCTTTTCATATCAAGGCAATCGAACAATCGGAAGCCATCAAGATGGTTAAAAGAAAAAATACCGATATTGACAAGATGAAGATTGAGGAAAATAAAAAGGCTGTAAGAAGTGGTTATGATATGGACATTCTTCCAAGTGATTTAATCACCTATGGAGAAGATGTAAAAAGCCTCTTAAAAGACCTTCAGACAAGAGATGAAAGAATGTTTGTTGTAACCATTATCTTTATGAACTTTGCAAGGACAATTCAAAAGCTGGACAATACCATTTCTCAAATCAGCTCTATTGCCAATAAGCATAATTGCAAGTTAAAAAGACTTGATCATTCCCAAGAGCAGGGCTTAATCAGTGTACTTCCACTTGGGGTAAATAAGATTGAAATTGACAGAGGACTAACCTCATCATCTACGGCAGTATTTATGCCTTTTACCACAGAGGAGCTTTTTATAAATTCGGCGAACAGTTTGTACTATGGACTAAATGCCCTAAGCCATAACCTGATTATGGCAGACAGAAAGAAACTGAAAAATCCAAACGGTCTAATTCTCGGAACGCCTGGAAGTGGTAAGTCCTTTAGTGCAAAAAGAGAAATGGCAAATGCCATTCTTACAACCGATGATGATGTGATTATCTGCGATCCGGAAGGCGAGTACGGAAACCTTGTGCGTCAGTTTAAAGGAGAAGTCATAAAGGTCAGCAGTAAGTCAAAAGATTATCTCAATCCTTTAGATATAAATATGAACTATGGCGATGGGGACGCACCGCTGAAAGATAAAGCAAACTTCATTATGTCGATGCTTGAATTAGTAGTTGGTGGTAGTGGTCTTACAGCAGAAGAAAAATCGGTTATAGATAGATGCCTGCCTAAGATTTACGAAAGGTACTTTGAAAATCCAGAACCTTGTAATATGCCGATTCTTCAAAACCTGTATGATATGTTAAAAAGTCAGGAAGAAAAAGTCGGCAAAAAACTGGCAACGGAAATGGAAATTTATGTAACAGGTTCTCTTAATGTATTTAACCACCAGTCCAATGTGGACTTAAATAAGCAGCTTCTTTGTTTTGATATTAAGGAAGTTGGAAGTCAGCTTAAAAAAATTGGAATGCTCGTTATTCAGGATCAGGTGTGGAACAAGGTATCGCAAAACCGAGGAAATAAGGCTACAAGATACTATATCGACGAGTTTCACTTACTTTTAAAAGACGAGCAGACAGCTTCCTATTCCGTAGAGATTTGGAAAAGATTTCGTAAGTGGGGAGGAATCCCGACAGGCATTACACAGAATGTCAAAGACCTACTTATGAGTAAGGAAATTGAAAATATCTTTGATAATACGGACTTTGTTTTAATGCTTAATCAAGCTTCAGGCGATAGAGAAATTTTAGCAAGGAAACTTAAAATCTCACAGCCACAGCTAAAATATGTAACTAATTCCAATGCAGGAGAAGGACTTTTGTTTTTTGGAAATACTATTGTTCCTTTCCTTGATAAGTTCCCGAAAGACACAATCCTTTATCAGAAGATGACAACTAAGCCTGAAGAAGTGAGGTAGGCTTATGGGACAGAAACTGAAAAAGGACTTTAAGGAAAGGCAAAGGGCAAGGATAGAAAAGGAAACACTGAAAAGTAATATGAGCATTGAGCCTGAAGAAAGTAAGCTAAAGCATAACGATGATTACAGAGGGAAAATCGTCCATGACAAAGACAGATTTCGAGATAAGGTTCATGAAAAGGTCAGTAAGAGAAGTGCAGAAACTGAATTAAACGGAAAAACTTCTAAAAGAAATGCAAGGTATAGAGCTTCCGATAAGGATAGCGTAGCTTCTGTAACTGAAACAGAAGGTGTAAGTCAAAAAGAAATTAGAAAAGCTGATTATGATACTGAGGTTAAAGATGGAAAAATCTATGATCCTTTAGGAAAAGACCTCGACAATGATGGGATTATAGACAGATATGACAATGACATTAGGGACAGCGACTATTTTGAGTCAACCTATGATGTGGAGGACAATCTTCATCATAAAGTAGAAGATACAAAAGGCTTTTCAAAAAGCCAAAAGGCTCAAAAGAAAAATTATAAGAGAAAAAACTATTCCAATAAGCTCTATACCAATAAGCTCTATACCAGAAAAAAGGATAAAGAAGCCAAAGAGGAAAAGGCGGACAGTAAAAAAAGCGGAAAAGAAGCCATTCTTGGTAGAGAAAAGAAAAACAGGATTTCTAAAGAACAGGAAAGAACTTTTAGGGATAAGGCTTCTAAAGTGTCCGCTTTATCAGGACTTGCCAAAGGAAGTGAAACCGTAAGAGATTATTTATCTCATGGAAGTGATGAAAATCAAGGGGTAGAGGCAGGAGAAAAAACAGCCGACACAAGCTCAAAACTCATTCATGGCATTAAGAACTATTCAGATAAGAAAAGAGCAAAAAAAGGATATGACCTTACGAATAAGGACTATAAAATTAGAAAGCGAAAATCCAAGTTAGAGTTTCGAGATGCCAAAGAGGAGCTAAAAAAGACACAGGAGTATCAAAAAGCAAATAACTTTAAGCGATTTCAAAAGCGAAAGCAGATGAAAGATTCCATTAAAAGGCAGAATAAGTCAAGGCTTAGAGATCGCATTAAGGAAGGGCTTATAGGAAGTCTTAAAAGTTCAAAGGAAGTTATATTAAGAAAAGCGAAGGGACTTATGATTATTTTCATAGGTCTTATTATTTTGGGAACTTTCTTTATCAACTTTGCAGGAACGGGAATGACAGGCTTTATGAACTCGTGCGGAGAAGTAAAGAATGTATCGGAAGTAAGCTCCGTATTAAATGAGCTTTTTAAGTCCATGTATGACCTTGAGTATAAGGAAGAAGTAGAAATCAGATACAGGACAGTTACAGAAACCTATACCGATGAAGATGGAAATGAATATACCGAAAGCCATGAAGAACCTTACGAGTACAAGAAACTCATTGTAACCCTTCATAAAAGGGAAATGGACAGTATCATCAGAGAAGTCTTTGCGAACTATCCTGACAATCTAAAACACTATGAAGCCTTATTCCTTGCTCAAGGCAATATGGGAGAAGCCTTTGGCAATAGCGATCTGATTGCTTCCAATGGAGGTATCGGAGGTGGAAAAGAGTATGAGGCTTCTACGGAAGTTCAAAAGAAGATTGTAAATGCTGCATACATTACGCCATCTCCGGGTGCAGGCTGGTGTGCTATGTGGGTGTCGCAGGTCTATCAAAATGCAGGACTTGGATATATCGGAGGAAATGCTTGTGATATGTACCGAAACTACACCTTTACATCAGATAAATCAAAACTCAAGGTAGGAATGCTTGTTGCAGTTGAAAGTAGTAGTAGCGGAAGTACAGCAGGACTTACCTATGGTCATGTGGGAATTTATATAGGCGATGGCAAGGTAATAGATAATATCGGTCGAATCAGAGTAACAACTTTAGATGATTGGATAGCATCTTTTTGTCAGCATCATCCAGTAGGCTTCGGCTTTCCGCCAAATGTAAACAGATAAGGAGGACACAATTTGAAAAAAGAACTGACAGCAGTAAAAAACAGAATAAAGAAATTAAAGGATAAAAAGGCTCTGATTGATGAAGAATTGGAGCCTTTGTTCATTCGTGAGGAAGAACTTGAAAACGAAGAAATTATTGCTATTTGCAGAAAGAACAACATTACAATCAGTGATTTAATGGCAAAAGTAAACAGAGAAAAAGTAGAAGTGAAAAAGGAGAAAACAAATGAAAACCAGTTTGAAAAATAAAAGAATTACAGCCATTGTTGTAGCTTTTACCCTGTTAATGGGTGGAGTTTTAGGGGTGTTAAAAGTTGGTGCAAAGACAGTGTTTGCGTCAAATGAACCGCCTGAAAAATATGAAACATATTATGAACTGAAATTTGAGGATCATACTTCAGATGACATCTTTAGAGGATTTTATTATGTCGGAAAAGAAAATAAAGAAGGTCAGCCATTGAACTTTAAATTTTCCTTATCAAAATCCTTTGAAGAAAAGGGAGGTGTAGTTGTCGATAAGTATAATGAAACCTTTACCAATGAGAATATGGACAAAGAAAATCAGTTAGATGATCTAAGATACATGACAAAGAAAACTTATCCATATTATCGAATTCATAATGTAGGGACAGGCGCTTTTACAAGTATCGTTTCTCCAAGAGATAAGGATAATTACTATATTGGAGATATTACAGAAAATACAGAAGAACGAACCGTAAAAGGAAAGAAAGCAAATGTCATTGTCTATACCTGCCCTGTTCTACAGTTAAATAGAAATATTGAGAAAGTAACAGTTGACTATGAGGGAGAGCTTAAAGAGGAAACAAAGAACGCTATTATTGGCAGAGTAAAGGAAGCAAATCCCAATATCAACAATGTAAAAGAAATCAAGGTTGTTAAGGACAAACTGATTATTGAAACATGGAACAGATTTCATACCGGTGTCCCATATCTTGAATTACCTTTAGAGGATTTATATAAGAGAGTAGCGAATGCGTCAACTCAAACAGACAATAAGGATACAAAGGATCAGGAAAGTCAGACAAAAAGTGAAGTAAAGGTCAAATATCAATATCAGGATGGAAAGGTATATAAGGAGTATTCAGCTTCCTTTGACAAAAATCAGGTGATTGACGCTTCTGATCTTGAAATGCTTCCTGATAACATGAGCTTTAATGACAATTTTGTAAACTACACAGTAAAAGGTGATGGAAGCGATAGTATTATCCGAATTGTAAAAAAGTTAGAAAGTAATGCTCAGACGCAGACAGAAAAGCCAAAAACAGAAGATAAGGGAACTCAAACAGAGCTTAGCAAAGATGATATTTCCAAAATGGAAAAGGAATCTAAGGAACTTCAGGAAAAACTTGATAAGCTAAGTCAGGAGATTAAGGACAAGGATAAATTAAGCGACAAGCAAAAGGAGAAAATCAAAGACCTTGAGGAAAAAATAGATAAGCTGAAGGAAAAACTTGAAAAGGGCAAAGACGATAAGGACTTATCGGCGGATATGAAAAAGGAGATAGACAAGCTAACTGAGAAAATTAAGGAGCTTGAGAAAAAGACGAATGAGGTTGGCAAGGCTACAGTTACGCATAATCCTACTGTAACACCAATCAGCCCTATCTCCGGAATGAAAACAGGAACAGGAAACTTTCCTCAAACATCTGTAAGTGATACGGGTAAAGGCTCATCATCACAGGATAATACAGGAAAGATTACAAAGGACACAAATGTTGACAAGACCGATGGAAAAGAAAAAGAAGTTCGTTATCCCAATAAGCTGACACCGAAACAGCCTGCCAATAACAGCGGTCAGGATTCCTCTATGGATGGTTCAAGTAAGAATGTAAATACCAATAAAGGAGTTGCTTCTGCTCCATCAAAGGCACGAGGAACTGTTACGGAAAATAAGGATAATGCGAACAAGGATTATCCGATTCATCATGGAGATAGCAGTGATAAGAAAGAAACGGACATGTATTCAGCGGACGCAAGACAGTTTGTTACCTTTACTACTAAGAATGGCAAGACTTTCCATCTAATCATCAATCACGATGAGGATAGCGAGAATGTCATGCTCCTAACAGAAGTATCAGAAGATGATCTTCTCAATATGGTTGAAAAGAAAGAAGCTCCGAAACAGGAAATTAAAAAGGAAGAACCTGAAAAAGAAGAATCTAAGCCAGTAAAAAAGGAAGAAAGCAGCAATATGGGAACTTACTTAATTCTCATTCTTGTAGTAGCAGGAGCATTAGGGGCAGGATATTATTTCAAGGTCATTAAGAAAAAAGAAGATAAGGAGCTTGAAGGCTTTGAGGAGGAAGATGATGATTTCTTTTCGGAGGCAGAAGAAAGTGAAAATGAAGTAGATGAAGCAGAAACAGAAGATAAAGAGGCTGATGAGGTAGAATGAGTTTGCACCCAAAACTATACAATATTTGGTGCAAAACACAGGGCGAGAGAGTAAAATCTTTCGCCCTTTTATATTGAAAACAGGAGGAAAAATATAGATGAAACTTGTAATTGCTGAAAAGCCAAGTGTTGCAATTTCTATTGCAAAAGTAATTGGAGCTACAAAAAAGAAAGACGGATATTATGAAGGAAACGGATACAAGGTAAGCTGGTGTGTTGGACATTTAATTCAAATGGCAAATCCTGATAGTTATGATGAAAAATATGCGAAGTGGAATATGGCTGATTTACCGATTATTCCAAAGGAATATAAGTATGAGATTGCAAAGTCCACAAAGAAACAATTTACGATTCTTAAAAAGCTAATGAATGATAAGGACATAGATATTGTGATAAATGCCTGCGATGCAGGACGTGAAGGAGAAGCCATCTTTAGGCTTGTATATAATCAGGCAAATTGTAAAAAGAAGATGAAACGCCTTTGGATTTCATCAATGGAAGATAGTGCAATTAAAGAGGGCTTTGATAACCTAAAAGATGGAAGTTCTTACGATAATCTGTTTGAGTCTGCACAAGCAAGGGCAATAGCAGATTGGCTTGTGGGAATGAATTTAAGCAGACTGTATTCGTGCCTATATAAACAGAGTTATTCTGTTGGGAGGGTACAAACACCAACTCTTGCAATGATTGTAAATAGAGATGATGAGATAGCAAATTTTAAGAAAGAAAAATATTATACATTGGAATTAAGTCTTAATGGCTTTACACTATCAACAGATAGAATTGATGATGAAATAACAGCGGAACAGCTCTTAAATTTAGTAGGCGATAAGATAGAAATTACCGATGTTATTCAAAAGGAAAAGATAACAAAGCCTGAGCTGCCATTTGACCTTACAACGCTTCAAAGAGAGTGCAATAAGTATTTTGGATATAGTGCAAAGCAGACATTAGATTATGCTCAAAGCCTCTATGAGAAGAAACTTATCACATATCCTCGAACAGACAGCAGATGCTTAACGGAAGATATGATTGTAAGTACGGTTAATAACATTTTAGGGAAAAATGATTTTGATACAGAGCGTATCAAGACGGTATTTAACTCTAAAAAGGTTACAGACCATCATGCGATTATACCGACAGCAAGCAGTATGAATGAGGACTTAACTTCTCTTCCGGAAAGTGAATTGAAGGTATATGAACTTATTTTAAATAAGCTACATGCAAGTGTAGGCTATCCTTTAATTGAGAATACAACGAAGATTGTGGCTGAATTTGATGGATTTGAATTTACAAGCAGTGGCAAGGTGATTGTAGATGAAGGCTTTACCAAATACCTAAACGAATATGTAAAAAAGAAAAATGAAGATACAGTGCTTCCGGATGTAAAGATTGGTGATAGTCTTGATATTAAAGATAAAGAGATAAAAGAAAAATACACATCATCGCCTAAACATTTTACGGAAGATCTTCTCCTAAAGGCTATGGAGCTTGCAGGAAATGACGCATTGGAAAAAGGTGTAGAAGTTGAGCGAAAAGGACTTGGAACACCTGCAACAAGAGCAGGGATTATTGAAAATCTGATTTTCAAGGGATTTGTAGAAAGAGATAAAAAGAACCTTATTGCCACACATAAGGGAATAAGTCTTGTAACGATTGTAGCCGATACTTTTAAATCAGCAGAAACAACCGCAAAGTGGGAAATGGAGTTATCGGATATTGCAAAGGGAAAATCTTCAAAGGAAAAATTTTTAAAAGCGATTGAAAATGAGATAAAAGAAGTGGTTTCAACTTATATCAAGTAAGATGGCACTAATTTCAAGGTGGAAAAAATGCCCTAAAAATGCTATAATCTTTTGTAGGAAAAGTAGGGAGAAAGGAAACGGGTATGAAAGATACATTTATGGATACTGCAAAAGTTATGTCAAAAGGGCAGGTTACTATTCCGAAAAGGATAAGAGAACTTTTGGACTTACAAAATGGAGATTATGTTACTTTTGTAGTTAATAACGATAAAGTGCAAATTCAAAACTCCAAAATTTTTATTGAAGAAAATATTGATAAATAAAGGTGGTGAAATAACAAAGATGACGATAGATGAAATAAAAAAGTTAATTCAAAACGGAGAAAAGATAGATGTTGAATTTAAAGAATCAAGGAATGCTTTAACCAAAGATGTCTTTGATACAGTATGCTCTTTCAACAATAGAAATGGAGGACATATTTTACTTGGTGTAAATGATAAAAGAGATATTGTTGGTGTTAGTGAAGATAAAGTGGATAAGGTTATTAAAGAATTTACAACATCTATCAACAATTCGCAGAAGATGTACCCACCACTTTATTTATTACCGGAAGTATTTGAGATTGACAGTAAAAAAGTCATTTATATCCGAGTGCCTGAAGGATATCAGGTATGCAGGCATAATGGAAGAATATGGGACAGGTCTTATGAAGGAGACATCAATATCACAGACCATGCAGAACTTGTCTATAAGCTATATGCGAGGAAACAGGGAAGCTATTTTGTGAATAAGGTGTATCCAAACCTCGATATGGAATTTCTTGATACTGATGTTATTGATAAAGCCAAGAGAATGGCAGTAGCAAGAAATAAAAATCATGTCTGGGAAAATATGAGTTATGAGGAACTGCTCCGAAGTGCAAATCTCATTCTGACAGATCCTGAAACAAAGCATGAGGGCATTACATTAGCGGCAATTTTGCTATTTGGAAAAGACAACTCTATTATGTCAGTTCTCCCACAGCATAAAACTGATGCAATATTTAGAGTTGAAAACAAGGATAGGTATGACGATAGAGATGTTGTCATAACAAATCTGATTGATAGCTACGATAGGCTTATTGCGTTTGGACAGAAGCATTTGAATGACTTATTTGTCTTAGACGGAATTGTAAATGTCAATGCAAGGGATAGAATACTTAGAGAAATTGTTTCTAATACATTGGCTCACAGAGATTATTCAAGTGGTTTCCCTGCAAAAATGATTATTGACGATGAGAAGATTATGATTGAAAACAGTAACTTAGCTCATGGCATGGGAGCATTGGATTTACAAAAGTTTGAACCTTTTCCTAAAAATCCGGCTATTTCAAAAGTATTTAGAGAAATAGGACTTGCTGATGAGCTTGGTTCAGGTATGAGAAACACCTATAAATATACAAGGCTATATTCAGGTGTTGATCCTCTGTTTGAGGAGGGAGATATATTTAGAACGATTATTCCTTTGAAGAAAATAGCGACTCAAAAAGTTGGAGGAAGCGGTGTCGCTCAGGATGTCGCTCACAGTGTCGCTCAGGATGTCGCTCACAGTGTCGCTCAGGATGTCGCTCACGATAAGATAGCTCTTGCAGAGTTTATAAAAGAAAAAATAAGAGGAAACAACAAGATTACAAGAAAAGCAATTGCAGATGAAGCTGGAGTTAGTGTAAAGACTATAGAAAGAACCATTAAAGAAATGGATAATCTACAATATGTAGGAAGTGGAAGTAATGGTCATTGGGAACTGAATGAATAGCAGTAAGTTGTAGCACACAGAATTTAAAGGTGATTAGAGTAAAATCTAACCGCCTTTTTTGTTTGTAAAAAAAGAAGGAGGTAAACATGCGAATAAATGATTTTCATAACATTTTGGAGCTGATAAAACAAGATGTTCTGCAGAGTGAAGCAGAGTATCTGAAGCTCTTAAAAGTTGTCGGGAACAATCAGAAGTACGATTTTAGAAGTCAGTTAAGTATTTATGATAAAAATCCTGAAGCGACAGCTTGTGCCAAGTTTGACTACTGGAGGGAACGTTTTAATCGAACAGTAATGCGAGGACAGAAAGGGATCCCCATTTTAGAGGACTATGGCACATTCAAAAAAGTGGACTATATTTTTGATATAGGTCAGACAGTTTCAAGAAACAGAGATGTCAACGAAGTAAATCTTTGGAAGTTTGACAAAGAAAATCATCAAGATGTGTTAAAGGAAATGATAAAAAGCGAGGGCTATGAGGAAAGTGAAAGCACACTTGAAAACATCTTTTCTTTAAGCAGACTCTACGGTGATGAAAAAATAGATACCTTAATGAATGAACTTAGAGTAGCGGATGAGGATGGAATATCCTTTACCAAGTTTGTAAGGGACTCGGTAAGCTATGCGGTAGCGTCAAGATTTAAGTTAGATTATTCGATAGATTATGAGCTTTTAAGAGAGAATTTTCAAAGACTTGACAGCATATCTCTAATGAGTCTTGGTGAAAGCGTATCGGATATTAGCGGAAAGATTATTGATGCGACCATTCAAAAAAGCAAAGAACTTGAGCTTCAAAAAGAAGTTTTAAGAGGAAAAGAAGCGAGATATAATAAGATTAAAGAAGAATTAGAGGAAGGAGAAGATAAAAATGTACTTCGACGAGATGATCAGAAAAGAAATGAAAACGAGCGAGTTCTCCGAAATGGAGAGTACGGACGAGATAATAGAGAAAATCAGGGAGAATACGCTAAACAGCTTGGAGGAAGAGACGGACTTCATAAGGAAGTATCCAAATCCGACCTACGCAGTGATGAGGCTGGAGTTTCTTTCACAGAGCGAGGAGCAGAGCCACTTCGAGATGCTTTTAGATCTATACAAGGAGAAGAAACTGACAGGACACCTGATGGACATTCAGAAACAAGCGATAGAATTTATGAGAAGAGAGAAACCGAAACTGATGGCAGCTTGGAAGATAGAGGACGAGAACAATCCGCAGTATGGGGCGATGATTTCAGCTCTCAAAGAAATGACCATCAAGGAAGTAGTGGAAATTTAAAAGAAAATACTAAGGCAGAGATAAGAGAAGCTGATAAAGCTTCTTTTTCTTTACCTGAAAATTCTTATGGACAGATAAGCCTTACTATACCACTAACCGAGAATGATATAGATACCGTTCTTGTTAACGGAGGAAATCACGATGGCGGTAGACTTCCTGTTATTGCTGAGTTTTCCAAAGAAAAAACAGTAGAAGAATTGGGAGAATACCTCAAAGATACCTTTAAAGGAGGAAATGGATTTTACATTGATGAAAAAGAAGTATCTTCCTGGTATTCGGATAAAGGAATTCATTTAGCTTACGGAACATCGGCAAGAGAAGATGATACGCAGGTTTTAAGTTGGAGTGATGCTGCAAAGAGGATAAACGAACTTCTTAATAACGGAGGGTTTGCCACAAATGTAGAGATTTCTGAAGCTCTTGATTATGAAAGAAATCGGATTTCAGAATCTCTATTGTATTTATCTAATGATTTAAGTGAAGAAGGAAAAGAGCAAGGATATTTTGAACTTTTTGAAAGAGGTGGGGGCTTTCCGGAAGAAACAAAAAGACTCTCTGAGGCATTAGAAAATCCTGAATACCTAAAACAAATAATCAAAGAATACAGCAGATTTTTAGCAGGATACAAAGAAAATAGGAATGTACTAAGATTTCACTATCACAAGGTAGATAGCCTTTATCAGAAATTACAAGAACTTGAGCTACCACGAAAGGAATATAGCACCAATTTGGCAGAACTTCCGAAGGTAAAGTCCTTTATTACAGAAGATGAAGTCCTTGAAAGCCTTTCAAGGGGAAGTGGCGTTGATAGAGGAAAAGAACGAATCACCAAGTTTTTTAAAGAAAATCATACGCTTCAAGAAAAAGCGAATTTCCTAAAAGACGAATATGGAATTGGAGGACATTCCCATGCTGTTTCCGGAGCAATGGGAAGTGATGAATGGCACGATGCTAAGGGACTTAAATTACAGAAACATGATTGTAATGATGTGTTTCTTACTTGGACAAGTGTTGCAAAGCATATCGACGAGCTGTTTTCTAAAAATCTTTATCTTGAAGAAAAGGAAACAGAAAACAAGTCAGAGATTGAAGAACCACAATATTATTCCAAAGATGATCCTGAAAACTTAATGACCGATGAAATGCTTGAAAGAGTGCCGGAGCTTTACGCACAGGAGGATGTAGCTTTAGCGGATAAAGAGGTTCATGCTGCATATATCATTCCTTTCCGTTCTAATTGGACTTGGTATATGACGGAATATGATAGAGAAAGCGGCGATGCCTTTGGACTTGTGCTTGGGATTGAGCCTGAATGGGGATATTTTAATCTTAAGGAGCTGGAAGAACTAAACGCACAAAGGCTTATTTTAGAGGATTTCCCAAAGACCTTTAGAGAGCTTAAAGACAGTGAACTTAAAAAGCAGATGGACGAGCAGGAGCTTCAATCCGTCTTTAATGGAGAACTTAGCTTTGAAGAAGAAGAACTTGAAGCACCTGAAGAAACAGAAGAAGTTAGAAGGGCTGACACAGTTCAAGCTACCTTATTTGATTACCTAAAGGATAGAGAAGAAGTAGAGCTCAATGAAAAAGAGGGAAACCATTTAGAGGATTTTTTAGTTAAAGCTGGTGATACAGTCTATTTTCATCATGAAGGATACAAAGTCAGAGAAATTTCTAAAAATGAAATCACAGGAAGAAATGACTTGTGGCTTGATCCTGTAAGACAAGGCAATCATCAAATTCCGATTGTAGCCTTTACAGATAATGAGGATCTTCTGAAGCAGATAAGCCTTAAAAGACCGAACTTTATTGTCGGTGATGAAGTTAAATACAAGGATAAAGACTATACCATCACACGCTTTGATGATATGGGAAACAACCTAAAGACGGTAACAGTTAAAGATAATACAGAATATCTTGGCGGTATGATAACAGGCTCTGATGTCATTCCTTATCGTCTGGAAAGCGACCTTGAGAGGATATTTGAAAATCTGACATATCAGAGTCCTGAAAAGACAACTGAAGAAATTGAAATAAAGAAAGCTGAGGCTCATAACTTCCAAATTAAAGAAGAAACGCTACCTGACAAGTTATCTCCAAGTGAGAGATTAAACAATAACCTTGAAGCAATCTCGATGTTAAGTCGAATTGAAAGAGGTGAGAGAGATTTAGATATTACCGCTCAGGAAGTTTTAGCAAGGTATGTAGGCTGGGGAGGACTTGCTGATGTATTCGATGAAGAAAAAGGCGGACAGTGGAAAGAAGCGAGGAGCTTTCTAAAAGAGAACTTATCTCAGGCAGAATATGAAGCTGCAAGAGAATCTACTTTAACGAGCTTTTATACACCGAAAACAGTGATTGACGGAGTGTATAAGACGCTTTCGGATATGGGATTTAAACAGGGAAACATTTTAGAGCCATCAATGGGAATAGGAAACTTTATAGGCAATATCCCTGATGAAATGAATAAGTCTAAGTTTTATGGTGTAGAGCTTGACTCTGTAAGCGGTCGAATTGGAAAACTACTATACCCTGAAAGTGATATACAGATTAAGGGACTTGAAGAAACTTCCTTCTCCAATAACTTCTTTGATGCGATTATCGGCAATGTACCCTTTGGAGAATACAAGGTAAATGACAGGGAGTATAACAAAAATAACTTCCTTATCCATGATTATTTCTTTGCCAAGTCCATTGATAAAGTAAGAAACGGCGGTATTATTGCCTTTATTACATCAAGCGGAACGATGGATAAAAAGGACGAAAGTGTAAGACGCTACCTTGCAGCAAGAGCAGAGTTTTTAGGAGCGATAAGACTTCCGAACGATACCTTTAAGGGCGTAGCAGGAACAGAAGTAACCTCAGATATTATCTTCCTAAAGAAAAGGGACAGTATCAGAGAAAGGGATGAGGACTGGATCCACCTTGCTGAAGATGAAAACGGGCTTTTATATAACAAATACTTTGTTGATCATCCTGAACAGGTGCTTGGTTCTATGGAAGAAATATCCGGAAGATTTGGGAATACAATAGCTTGCCTGCCAAAAGAAAACACAGACTTAAAGGAGCTACTGACAAAAGCAAGCGAAGAAATCGCTAAAAATGCTAATTATGAAGAAATAGAGCTACTTGATGATGAAATTACCTCAATTCCTGCCACAGATGATGTCAAAAACTTTTCCTATACCATTATTGACGATGAGGTATATTACAGAGAAAACTCTCTATTTGTAAAGAAAGAAGTAACGGAAAAAAACAAGGAAAAGATTAAGGATTATCTTGAGTTAAATGATGCTCTAAAAGATGTTATCTATAAGCAAAAGGAAGATTTTTCAGATGATGAGGTAAAGAAGGCTCAGGAAAAGCTGAATGAAGTCTATGACATTTTTTCTAAAAAGCATGGATATGTCAATAACCTTTCTAATACCAGAGTTTTAAAAGAAGATAGTAATTTTCCGCTTGTTTCCTCAATAGAAATTCTTGATGAAGAAGAAAATTTTAAGGCAAAGGGAGATATTTTTTCAAAAAGAACAATAACAAAGGCAAAGACAATCGACCATGTAGATACTTCCCTTGAAGCCCTTGTTTTATCTATGTCGGAAAAAGGTTATGTGGATTTTGACTATATGGGAAGTCTTACAGGAAAAGATAGACCGATCTTGATAGAAGAACTTAGGGGAGAGATTTACCTAAACATCAGAGAAGAACAAAACTTTTATAGACCTTTATCCTTTAACCTCGAAGATGGAGATCTACCTTTCGCCTGTGCAAATGGTAGTAACTCCTATAAATATGGCTATGTAACAAAAGATGAGTACCTATCAGGAAATATCAGAGATAAGATTGCGATCGTTGACAGTTATCTTTCTAAGCTCAGACAAACGGAAAGAGAATTACCTCATCTTGGCTATTCAGAAGATGGCAAAGAAAAAGAACTGATAAGCTATGAGATAAATCGATTGGAATACCAAAAGGCAGAGCTTACCAAAGTTCTTCCAAAGGAGCTTGAAGCAAGTGAAATTAATGTGCGTCTTGGTGCAACTTGGATACCGATTAAAGACATTGAAAATTTTATATTTGAAACGTTGAAAACTCCAGGCTGGGCGAGATGGGATATTAAGGTTAAGTTTTCAAATCTCACAAGCGAATGGAATATTGAAGGAAAAAGCAAAGACAGAGGAAATGACCTTGCTGAAATGACCTACGGTACAAGTAGAGTAAGTGCCTATAAGCTGGTAGAAGATGCTCTGAACTTAAAAGAAACAAAGGTATTTGACCAGATTGTAAATCCGGACGGTTCAAAAACTTCTGTCTTAAATAAAAAGGAAACGCTTCTCGCAGGACAAAAGCAGGAGCTTCTAAAAGAAGAATTTAAGAACTGGATATTTAACGATCAGGAAAGAAGAAATAGACTTGTAAAGCTATATAACGAGCGTTTTAACTCTATCAGAAATCGTGAATATGATGGAAGAAATCTCTCTTTTGAGGGAATGAATACGAAAATAGATTTAAGACCTCATCAAAGAAATGCTATAGCAAGAAGTTTATATGGAGGAAATACGCTTCTTGCCCATGTGGTAGGTAGTGGAAAGACCTTTGAGATGGTAGCTTCTGCAATGGAAAGTAAAAGGCTTGGGATGTGTTCCAAGTCTTTATTTGTTGTACCGAATCACTTAACAGGTCAAATCGGCAGAGAGTTTATGCAGCTTTATCCTTCAGCCAATATAATGGTGGCAGATAAGAAAGACTTTGAGCCGAAAAATAGAAAAAGGTTTATCGGAAGAATTGCCACAGGAGAGTATGATGCCGTTGTAATCGGGCATACACAGTTTGAAAAGATCCCGATGAGTA
>PPYF01114134.1_pt1 | contig 42905 bp, 41 predicted proteins | sample 1559871 | NCBI WGS metagenome assembly PPYF01 (sample SAMN08240021, study PRJNA423297) | Human gut metagenome, whole genome shotgun sequencing project.
CCCTGGAACATTGCCTACGTGGTGGGCGTTGTGGCTGCTGTTGCTTACGTTGCCGCCATCATCATCTACGGCAAGAAGCGCGCTGCCAGACTCCCCAGCATGAAGTAAAATCCTTTCAAACTCATCTCTCATAAAGGGAAGCCGCCGTGGAATTTATCCACGGCGGCTTCCCTTTTTCCGCCCTATGCAGCAAGAAGGCTTCCCTCTGATTTAGGAAGCCTTCTTACTGTATTTACGCATAGATAATGACAAGTCCTGTCAGCATCCCGATCACGGTAGCCAAAGCCGGCAGCTTGGACTGCCACATCAGGATGGATTCCGGCATCAACTCGCCGAAGACCACATACAGCATCGCGCCGGAGGCAAAGCTCAAAGACAAGGACAGAGCGGAGGGTCCCATTGTTCCCAGATAGAACCCCAAAATTGCACCCAGCACGGTAGGCGCCCCCGTAATCGCAGTCAGGGCAGCAGCCTTGCTCTTTCGCATCCCGCCGGAAATCAAAGGTACAGCCACGGCCATACCCTCCGGCACGTTGTGCAGTCCGATCACCACCGCCATGACGATGCCTCCCCGGGAGAGCACCTGCTGCTGGGCGGACGTGGCAAAGGACGCGCCGATAACCATGCCCTCCGGCACATTATGTAAGGCAATGGCCGCCGCCATCACCAGTCCTGCCAGGAAGAGGCTGCCGTGGGACTGGCCTCCCTGCTCGTGGACCTGATAGTGATCGGCGTGGATCAATTCCTCCAGAGAATCTGCCGTCTTGGGGTGACTCTGGTCGATATGGGCCACCTCATGGTTGGTATCCCGGTCGATCCAGGCGTTAAGCAGATAAATGACGGCATATCCCAGCATCACGCCTACCGCCGCCAGCAGCAAATGGGTGTGGTCCGCAGTTCCCGCAGGAGCCACCGCCTCCGCCAACAGGTCAAAACATACCACCGCTGTCATCACGCCGGCAGCGAAACTCAGCAGCAGGCTGACCGTCCGGCTGGAATCCTTTCGGAACAGGCAGGACACCACGCCGCCCAATCCTGTCCCGCCCATACCGGCAGCCGCCGTGATGCAGACGATCTCCCAAAACAAATCCAATCGCATCCCTCCAGGTAGAGCAAAATAGGGAACCAAAAGTTACCGCAGGCTAACTTCCAGTTCCCTATCATAGACGCTCACAATAGGAAAGTCAATCCCGGATCACAGTCCTCAAAGCAGAATATATACCAGCAGGACAATGAGCCCCACACCAGCCAGCAGCAGGTCGAAGGAAAAGGTCTCCTCCACCAAAAAGCGCCGGGGTTTGCGCCCGTAGCTGCCGAAGTTTTCGTCATGCTTGGGGACGAAGATCCCCGGTGCCCGGGTGAAGAGAATCCGCTCACCCAGATAAACCACCAGATCTCCTGCAGAGGCGGCGATCCGGGCACACAGTGCCCCTGCAAAGGCCAGCCCCCGCAGAAGGGGACGGTAGACCCTATTTTCCAGATCCAGCCAGGAAGGCCAGCGATCCACATAGACGGCCTCTCCGTTCTCCCGGCGCATCAGCAGTCCCCGCACCACCAGCAGATAGACCGCCGCACCGATGCCCAGGGAAATACAAGCGCCCTTGAGATTGACCCAGGTGAAGTAGTGCACTGCATGACCGGGATCCGCCTGTAAAAACGCAGATGCCCACCGGGCCATGGGCTCCATGGCAATATTGGGGAAAATACCCAACACCAGCAGTGCCAGGGCACCGCAGGTCAGCGCCCCCGTAGTTCCCAGGGACATATACTCCCGGACAGCGGGCCTCTGCCCCACAGCCCGGGGAGAGACGAAGATAGCCACAAACAGCTTGGTCATATAGGCCGCCGTCAATCCGCCGGAGATCAGGAACAGCCACTCCACCGCCTGGAACATCCCGGCGGCAGCGCCCTCATGCTCCAGCAGGTGGATATACTCCACAATGCTCTCGTGGAGCAGCGTCTTGCTGACATAACCGGAAAAGCCGGGAACGCCTGCAATAGAGGCCGCCCCTACGAAAAAGACCGCTTTCAGCCAGGGCTTGTTGCGGCCCCAGCCCCGGATGTCGTTCAGGTTCAGGGAGTGGGTGCCCACATAGATGACACCGGCAGAGACAAACAGCACCAGCTTGATCAGGGAGTGGTTGAGCATGTGCAGCACCGTGCCCCAGGCCGCCAGGGCATTCTCCCCGGTCAAAAAACCCTGCATGGCCACGCCCACCAGAATAAACCCGATCTGGGACATGGAAGAACAGGCCAGGGTCCGTTTCAGATCCACGGAGAACACACCCAGTACCGCACCCAGCACCATGGTCACAACGCCCAGTGCCAGCACCACGGTATTCCAAGGCAGATCCGCCGCCAGCAGAAACCGGGAGATGATCAAAACCCCGAAGACACCGCTCTTGGTCAGGATACCCGACAGCAGGGCCGAAGCAGGCGCCGGCGCCACCGGATGGGCCTTGGGCAGCCAGATGTGCAGGGGATACATGCCCGCTTTGGCGCCGAAGCCCACCAGGCAGCAGCCTCCGGCAGCGTAAAGCGCTCCCCGCTTTTCCGGCGGCAGAGCCGCCGCAGCCCCGGCCAGCTGATCCAGGGCCAGTGTTCCCAAAAGATGCTGCAAAAGCAGGATGCCCGCCAGCAGAACCATACCGCCGATCACCGCCACCGCCAGGTAAGTCTCCGCTGCCCGCAGAGCCTCTCCCGTCTCGTTCTGGGCCACCCACACATAGGAGGCCATGGACATCATCTCAAAAAAGACGAACAGGGTAAAGAGATCCCCTGCCAGGAACACGCCCATGAGGGCCCCCTCCGTCAGCAGCCAGAAAAAGTAATACCGGCTGCACCCCTCTGCAGAGGCAAAATAGGATGGGCTGGCCAGGCCGGTAGCGCACCACAGCAGGGCCGATACCAGCGCCAGCAGCGTCTGCAGGGAGCCCGCCTCCAACGTGAGGCCCATACCGCACACATGGGGCAGCGTCACGCTTGCTCCAGGCACCAACAACAGACAGAGCGCTGCCGCGAGCTCCACAGCGGGTACAATTTGGATCCAGAGGTTGCGTCCCTGGCGGCTGCGGTTGCGCAGAGGCCGTACGGCAAAGGCCGCCGCCATGGGAAACAGAATGAGAAAAATCAACAAGAACCGTTCCATGACTCGCCTCCCTTACACAACACCCCGGCTCACCAGCTGCAAAAAGCCGATGACCTGATTGGAGCAAAGCGCCAGCACCACACCGGACGCCGCTAAAATCACCAGTGGCACCGTCATGGTCCTGCCGGGATTATGCACCTTAGCCAGCATGGCGGTGTCCAGCTCGCCAATGGGGAAGTACGCCCGGGCCACAATGGTAATGAGATAGAGGGTTGTCAGCAGCGTGGAGAGGATCAAGGCCGCAATCCCCACATAGGCCAGGGTATTTCCGGAAGCCACTGCCGCCTCGGAGATCATCCATTTTCCCGCGAAGCCGCCCAGGGGCGGCACACCGATCAGGCCGAAGGACACCACGGTAAATACCCCGAACACCACCGGCATCACCCGTCCGAAATCCTCCAGGTCGTAGACATACTCCTTGCCGCTGCAATGAATGATGGCGCCGGCGCAGCAGAACATGGTGATCTTGATAAAGGCATGATAAACCATGTGGGTCATGCCGCCCACCATGCCCGCGGGGCTCATCAGCGTAAAGGCAAAGAGGATATAGGAGAGGTTGCTGACGGTGGAAAAGGCCAGCCGCCGCTTCAGATGGGGGGTGCGCAGCGCCCGGGCGGATCCGTAGACGATGGTGACGATGGTTCCCGTCATCACCACAGCCTGGGCCCAGGTACCGTGGAGGAAATCCGCGCCGAAGCCGAAGTAGATCAGCCGCAGCACTGCAAAGGCGCCTGCCTTTACTACGGCCACCGCGTGAAGCAGGGCGCTCACCGGGGTAGGAGCCACAGAGGCGTCCGGCAGCCAGCCGTGGAAGGGAAAGATGGCCGCTTTCACGCCGAAGCCGAAAAACGCTGCGGTGAATACCAGCAGCAGTGTGTCCTCCTGCCCCACCACCAGATTGGGATCCAATACACCGCCATAGGTGAAGTTCAGATGCCCCACGCCATAGTTGAGCAAAAACACCAGCCCGATGAAGGCAAAGGCCGCGCCGGAAAGGGAGTAGATCACGTATTTGCGCCCGGCATACCGTGCCTTTTCATCCATGGAGTGCATCACCAAGGGCAGCGTCGTCAGCGTCAGCAGCTCATAAAAGAGATATAGGGACAAAAAGTCCTCGGAATATGCAACACCCAGCACCACGCCGTAGGCCATGAGCCAGAAGGCGAAAAAGCGGCTCTCATGCCCCTCGTGGGACATGTAGTCCAGGGCATATACCGTCACCAGAGGCCACAGGCAGGAGACGATAGCGCCGTATACCATGGATGCCCCGTCGATCCGCAGGGAGATGGAGAACGCTTCGGAAAAGCGCACCAGGATGCAGGCCAGCAGATCTCCCCCATGCTGGTATGTCAGGACGATGCACAAAAAGGACAGGGCGGAGGTCAGCAGACACGCCGCCATGATATAGATGCTGCGCACCCGGCGGTTGACGGGATGCCAGATCAAAAGGCCCAGTCCCAGCAGGATAGGCGCCAATATGGGGAAAGTCAACAGCCGGTACACGGGCACACCTCTTCTCTTTTCATGTTCAGAACATTCCTCCCGCCAGTTCCCCCAGCCATTCCATCAGTCCGCCGGGGAACAGGCCCAGCAGCAGCGCCGCCGCCACGAAAACAATCATGGGCCAGAGCATCTGAGGCCCCACCTCCCGGCGCTCCACGATGAAGTCCCGGCCGGGGAAAAAGCCCCGGGTCACAATGGGCAGCAGATACCCGGCAGTCAGCACCGCCGAGAGCATCAGCACCACCAGTCCCGCAATGGCAAAGGGGCTACCGCTGTCCAGCCCTGCGCTGAGCAGATACCACTTACTGACAAAGCCCGCCAGGGGAGGGATCCCGATCAGGGACAGTGCCGCCAAGGTAAAGCACCACATGGTGGTTGGCATCCGCCTGCCAATGCCCCGCAGCTGATCCACCCGGGTATAGTTGGTGGAGAGGATCACAGCGCCCGCCGCCAGGAACAGTGTATCCTTGGCCAGCGCGTGGAACACCATCTGCAAAAGGGCCGCCTGAACTCCCGCCGGTGTCAGCAGCAGCAATCCGAAGAGCACATAGGAGACCTGGCTCACCGTGGAGTAAGCCAGCCGCCGCTTGAACTGGTGATCCCGGTAGGCCAGCATAGACCCCACGAACACCGTGCACAGAGCCAAAACCATCAACACGATGATGGGCCAGCTGCCCCGGAGGAAATCCGCGCCGAACATGTAGTAGGTCACCCGGATCACTGCCAGGACGCCGCCCTTGGTAATGACGCCGGAGAGGACTGCCGACGCCGGAGCCGGCGCCACGGGATGGGCGGCCGGCAGCCAGGACTGCATGGGCATCATGCCCGCCTTGGCGCCGAAGCCCACGATCATCAGGCAGTACACCACCAGCAGCAGCTCCCGGTGCTCCGCTGCCCGGACGGGATCCACGGCGCCTCCGGCCACGAAGTCCGGCACTGCCAGATAGTAGGCCACGAAGAAGTAGCCAGCCAGCGCCATGCCCGCGCCGAAGACGGAGTAGCCCAGGTACTTGAAGCCCGCCCGCCGGGAGGCTGCCGTGGCGTTGTGGAGCACCAAAGGCACCGTCAGCAGGCTCATAAGCTCAAAGAACATATAGAAGGTGACGAAATTAGCGGACAGCGCCAGCCCCATCAGGATCCCCAAAGCCATGGTGTAAAAGCCCAGGAAGCTCTGTTCCCCGCCGGCATGGCGGATATAGGGGAAGGAAAACACCAGCACCGGCGCCCAGATACAGGCCACCAGCACCATAAAGAACTTGGCCAGCTGATCGCTGCAAAGGGCCATCCGCAGCTCTCCCTGGATGGTCAGCAGCTCCAGGGACTGCTGGGGCATCCAGCACACCGCCAGGACCAAAAGGGCCGTAGCCGCCACCAGGGTCAACGTCAGCCGGTTGCGTACAGATTCTGTTTTTTGCCGGAACACGAAGATGCCCCCCACCAGGGGCAGCAAAATGGGTGCAAGCAGCAGCATGGATGTTCTCTCCGATCAAATGAGTCTCACACCGGTTTCAATCACGGCGGTAATGGGATGGTAGAAGATTCCCAGGACGAAAATACCCGCCATCAAAATCAGGGCCGCGGCAGTAAAGGAGTGGTCAAAGGCCGTCTCCGACGGCTGGATGTCCGCCAGGATCTGCCGCTCATCCTCCTCGGGCGGCTTGACCCAGATGGCCAGCAGGGCCGGCACATAGTACAGGGCATTGAGCACCGTGGAAAGGGCGATGGTCAGCAGGATCAGTGCCGTCTTCCCCGTAGGCAGGGCCGCGTTGGCAAAGTACAGCTTGGAGACGAAGCCTCCGAAAAGGGGGATGCCGATCATGGACAGGGCGCCTACGGTAAAGCCCGCACCGGCCACGATATCCCGGTACGCGCTGCCCCGCAGGTTTTTGAGGCTCTTGTGGTGGCCGCTGACGGCGCTGAGCCGTCCCGCGCAGGCAAAAAGCAGCGGCTTGCAGCAGGCATGGACCAGGATGTGAAAGCAGGAAGCCACCACGCCCGCCAAGGTACCCAGTCCCAGGCCCATGAAGATATAGCCGATCTGCGCCACGGAGGAGTAAGCCAGCATCCGTTTGATGTGGTGCTCCCGCATAGCCCCCAGGGAACCGAAGATCATGCCCAGCACACCGAAGAGCAGCAGGATGTTGCTCACGCCCAGACTGGCCGTCAGCTCCACGGAGAACACCCGCACCACCATGGTCATGAGAAGGGCGATATATCCCTTGAGCACCAGGCCGGACAAAATGGCGGAGGACGCCGTGGTCGCGCCGCCGTGGGCATCCGGCAGCCACAGGTGGAAGGGGAACATGGCGCTTTTGATGCCAAGGCCCCCCACGATGAGGCCCACGGATATCAGCAGAGGCGTATGATAAGCGCCGGAAGCCGTCAGCTCTGCGATCTCCTCAGAAAGCGACGGCATCAGGAGATATCCGGTAATGCTGTTGAGGAGAGTCAGCCCGATGAGATAGAGCCCCGAGCCCAACAGGCTCATGAAAAGATAGCGGATGGTGGCCACCAGATTGGGGCCGTTGTCCTTGGCCATTACCAGGGCACAGGCGGCGATGGTGCTGATCTCGATAAAGACGTACCCGGTGAAAACGTCATTGGTATACACCAGGGACAAAAGAGACGCCGTCAGCAGGTTCACCATGGTGCAGTAAAAGCGCAGCTTCTCCGGCAGCACGTCGTGGAAAAGATCCCGCTTCCCCCCTGCCAGAGACAGGGCCATCACCGCGGCGAACACGGTGGCCAGCAGCGCCTGCCAGGGGCCGCACTTGATGGCGTTGCCGTAGGGGGCGATGAACCGGCCCATGGTGTATGTAAAGCTCAGCTGGTTTTCCACGGTATAGATCAGAACCACGCCGGAGAGGACGGCGATCACTGCGCACACAGCCACCGTCAGCCGGTAGGTCTTGCGCCCGTCAGAAAAGGCTCCGCACAGGATCCCCGTCAAAATTGCCAGGAAGATACACACAAAGGGGAGGTTTTCCGCAAAGGGGCGCATCACTCCTCCTCCTTCCTGCTCTGTTCCAGCAGATCCCGCAGCACCACCGTGCCATACTGCCGGTAGATCCGCTGGATCAGGGCCAGGGAAAAGGCCGTGATGCTCACAGACACCACAATGCCTGTCAATACCAGGCCGCTGGGAATGGGGTTGATATACAGGGGATCAAAGCCCCGGTCTCCCACAATGGGGGCGATGCCGCCGTCGATATAGCCCAGGGAGGCCAGCAGCAAAAACACGGCGGAATCCATAATGTTGAAGCCGATGACCTTTTTCACCAGGTTCTGCTGGAGCAGCAGATTCATAAATCCGATGCCGAAGAGCAGCACGGCCACCACGGCGAACCGGTTTTGCAAAATGGTTTCCAGCATCAGATCTCTCCTCTCGCAAACAGGGCGTAGAACCCGTACACCGTGCAGGCCACCACCAGTCCCACCGCCATGTCGATCAGCAAAATCATGCCCTCCAGATAATTGGGCAGGCCGTTGGCGCCGATGAAGATATAGGCGCCGTACAAAAGGGCGTAGAGCACCAGGCAGAAGGTGCGGGCGGCACTGTAAATCCGGCGGTTCATGATGATCCGGACCCGCCGGGGGCCGAAAGCGCAGGAGAAGAGGATCAGCCCTGCCCCCAGAATGGCACCGCCGGAAAAGCCGCCTCCCGGTGAAACCTCGCCGGTGAGCAGCACATAGATGGCAAAGAGGAAGATGAAGGGCATCAGGATCAGACCCGCCTGACGCAAGATCACATCCCCGTGCTGCTCCAGCACGGCATCCTCCCGGGCCAGCCGCTCCAGATCCCGCTCATCGGTGTTCTTTTTGTCCCGCAGCAGCAGCATCATGACGCTGGTCACTGCCAAAAACAGCACGCAGCTCTCTCCCAGGGTATCAAAGCCCCGGTAGCTGATGATCATGGCGGTAACGGCGTTGGATGCGCCGGTCTCCTCCTCGCCGTATTCCAGATAGTGCTCGGAAACCTCGTTGTTGGTGGGATTGTCCGCCTCACCGAACTTAGGCATCTCCAGCACTGCCAGCAGCATAATGGCCACCAGCGCCACACAGATCCCCGCCGCCGCAATGGGATACCAGTTGAAAAAATTCTTCAGCCGCCTCTTCTCCCGGGTCTCAAACTCCTGATCCGTGGGACGGCTGAAGCGATGGGGGTGGCGCTCCATCACAAAGAGGGAGCGGTCCTTGGGCTCCCGTTCCCCATCCACCCAGATTACAAGGCGCTGACGCCAGGACTGCTTGTTGTCTTCCTTACGCATGCTTGTCATCCTTCAACGCATGGATCTTCTTCAAAGTCAGGAAAAAGAGGATGCTGGTGACGCCCGCGCCCACAGCGGCCTCGGTAATGGCCAGGTCCGGTGTCTGCAAAAGGCTCCACAGCACCGCCATCTGCAAGGAGAGGGCCGTGTAGACGATGACGGTGTTCAAAAGCCGCCGGCACAGCGGCGCCGCAATAGCGCAGACCAGGATGCCCACCAGCAAAATATACTGCAGGACGATCATCGCTCCTCCACCTCACATTCCTTTTCAATGTCGGAGATGGTGGAAACCTCCATCTCCGCGATGAGATGGCTGGCCACAGGGCTGGTCAGCCACAAAAAGAGGAAAATCAGCAGTGTCTTGGCAGCCGACAGCGTCCAGCCGTGGAGGAAAATCAAACCGATGAGGATGCAGAAGATCCCCAAGGCATCTCCCACGGCGGCCGCGTGCATGCGGTTGAGCACGTAGTCCAATCGGAACAGGCCCAGCACGGCGGAGAAGAACACAAATACGCCGAAGGCCAGAAAAACCAGGCCAATTACACACAACACATTATGTACCATGCCGTTTTCCCCCCTGCCGGGACAGTTCCCGTCTGTTTTGATGCCGGGCGCGGCGGCTGAGCACCAGCCGGGACACCACCACTACCGTCAAAAAGTTCAGCAGGGCGTATACCAACGCCACATCCACCAAAAAATCCTCCCGCAGCCGTACCGCCAGGATGGCCAGCTCCGCCACTACCAGCGTGCCCACCACATTCACCGCGATGATGCGGTCTGTAAAGCGGGGGCCCCGTACAGCCCGCACCAGTGCCGCCAGAATCAGCAATGCCAGCAGCACCGCCGCCCCGGAGAGGGCCGCGTCTGTCACCCTTGTCATACCTGCTCCTCCAGCTTCTCAAGCTTTTCCTGGAATACGCTCTTCTCGATACCCTCCGCCAAAGAGGCGTCCAGGGCGTGGACGCAGAAGCGCCCGTCCTCCGCCGCCACCGTGATGGTGCCGGCTGTCAGCGTGATGGAATTGGCCAGCAGGGCCCGCAGCCGGTCAGACCGGAGGGACGTATCAAAATACACCAGCACAGGCCGCATGTTCCGTCCCCGGGTGTAGATGAGCCGCATCACCACAAAGCCCGCTTTGAGCATCTCCGCCACCAGATAGCAGATATACCGCAAAAAGGCCCACACGCTCCCGATACTTTTGCGGCCCAGCTTCCACCGGTAATCCAGCACCTTGCGGCAAAACCACGTCATCAGCGCCGAGGCGGCCAGCCCCCACAGGCAGGTGTGCATGGAAAGTTCTCCCGCCATCAGGATCCACAGCAGGAAAAACAGCACAAACATCACTTCCGCCTCCCTCTCTCTTCAAACTCCGAAGCGCCGGAGCTTACTTCTGACCCAGCCGGGCCACATAGTCTTTCACATACCGCATGAAATTCTGCGTCACCGGCGAAGCCATGCGCGCCTGGGGCACGCCCATGCCCAGCATGCGGTACTGGGCGGGGGCCAGGGGAACAGCCACCGTGTCGTTTTTGTAATGGCGCAGCAGCAGCTCCGGCAAAATGGACACCCCCAGTCCCACCGTCACCATGGAGATGATGGCGTAATCCGTGCAGGCAGTGAAGCGGATGTGGGGATATTGCGGCAGCTTTTTCAGGATATGGTGCACCTCGTGGTCATAGCTGGCCAAGGGCAGGATAAACTGCTCCGCCATCAGGGCATCCAGGGGGATCTCCGCTTTCTTTGCCAAGGGGTGGTCTTTTGGGAAAATCGCCAGCAGCTGATCCCGGTACAGGGGAATCCACTCAAAATTGTGATCCTCTCCTCCTGCGTAAATGCACAGGTCTGCCTCCCGGTTTTCCATCATGGTGTCGATGACGTCGCAGCCATCCTCCTTGATCTGGATCTCCACATGGGGATAGTCCTGCTGAAACTCCCGGAGGATGTCCGGCAGCCAGTAAGTGGCTACACTGGGGAACGCCGCAATGCGGATGCGGCCGGTGTCCGCCCCCTTGATTTTGGAAATGTACTGCTCCAACGATTCATTGGTGCTCAGCAGGTGCCGGATGGTAGGCAGCAGCATCTCCCCCTCTGTATTGGGCATGATGCCGGAGGAAGTCCGGGTCATCAGGGGAAATCCCACCTCTTCCTCCAGCGACTGCATCATGTGACTGATGCCGGACTGGGTGTAGCCCAACTCCTCCGCCGCCTTGGAGAGGCTTCCCAGCTCCACCGCGCGGACAAACGCCTCATATTTCTTGATGTTCATGTACCTTCCTCCGGGGGGCAGGTCATTCCGCTCCCGCATATCCGCTCATACAAACTGGACATTCTCAAATAGCTATTTTTATGGTACCTTAACATAGGGGAAAAGGCAAGCAGATTTTTGTCCTTCCCCGCAGACATTTCCAATGGTTCTCTTTTCGCCCCTTTCGGGGCGCTTTTTTCATAAAATCCCCTCCCAAAGGAGGGAATTCTTTTTGTCATATGGGACGATTCCCCCTGCATACGTTTGCAGGAAAGGAGGAATGTTCCGCATGACGATCCATGTGGTGCGCTCTGGAGAAAGCGTTGCCTCCATCGCGGAAATCTACGGAGTGGATCCAGTCCGCCTGGCATCCGACAACAGTGTGTCGTCCTCCGGTGCCCTGGCGGTAGGACAGACGCTGGTAGTTCGTTTTCCCGCGCTGGTACATACGGTGCAGCCCGGAGAAACGCTGCAAGCAATCGCCTCCGCCTATGGCGTCACGGTCCGCAAGCTCTGGCAGAACAACTGGTCCCTTGGCGGCCAGTGGGCTCTGACACCCGGACAGCAGCTGGTGATCTCCTATGAGACGCAGCCTGACCGCAGCGGCGTTTTCAACGGCTACGCCTATCCCTTCATCGCCGAAACCCTGCTGGCCCAACAGCTGCCCTTCCTATCCTGCCTCTCGCCCTTTACCTACGGTATCACGGCAGAGGGAGGGCTGGTACCCCTGGAGGACCAGGCCCTGCGCAGGGCAGCGGAAGACCGGGGAGTGCACACCGTGCTGCACCTGTCCACGCTGACGGAGGACGGCCAGTTCGACACCCAGCGGGGCGCTCTGGTGCTGACGGACGAAGCCGTCCGCCGCCGCCTGACGGCGGAGCTGCTGGCGGTGCTGGAAGCCAAGGGCTACGCAGGCGTAGATGTGGACTTTGAGTACCTGCCCGGAGATCTGGCGGGGGCCTACGCGGGATTCCTGGCAGAGCTGCGGCAGCTGCTCTCCCCCCGGGGCGTGTTCCTCTGGGCGGCCCTGGCTCCCAAGACCTTTGCTGAGCAGCCCGGCCTTCTGTATGAAGGCCACAGCTACGGTGCCGTGGGCGCGGCGGTGGACGGGGTGCTGCTGATGACCTATGAGTGGGGCTACACCGCCGGCCCCCCTATGGCGGTGGCACCGCTGCCCAATGTCCGGGCGGTGCTGGACTACGCCGTTACGGAGATCCCCCGGGAAAAGATTTTGCTGGGCGTCCCCAACTACGGGTATGACTGGCCGCTGCCCTTTGTTCAGGGCGTCACCCGGGCCCGCTCCATCTCCAATCAGGAGGGCATCGATCTGGCCCTGCGCTACCGCATCGCCATCCAGTTTGACGACTCCGCCCAATCCCCCTACTTTTATTATACGGCGGAGGACGGCACCGTCCATGCCGTATGGTTTGAGGACGCCCGAAGCCTTTCCGCCAAACTGTCGCTCATCTCGGAATACGGGTTGCTGGGAGCGGGCTTCTGGAATCTCATGCGCCCCTTCTCCCAGACCTGGCTGACTCTCTCGTCACTCTATGACATAGCGGATTAGACCCCTCTGCAAAATTTCCCCGTGTGGTTTTTCCCTCCGGTGTTGTATGATAAAATGAACAACATCGATAGAGAGGAGGGCCGGCCATGCACAGATCTCCCGCCCGGATTGCCGCCGTGCTCCTGGGCGCCATGTTTCTTCTTTTGACCTGGCTTTTGTATAAAGGAGACTTCTGGTCTCTGCACACACAGCAGCAAAAGGTGGACGCCATCGTGGAGTATGCCTCCGCGGAACCGGAGGACACCTCCAGCCTTAGAGCCGTCCTCCACCCGGAGGTGGAGTTTGACGAAACCATAGGCGACCGCCGCATCCTGGTTTTTACCGACACGGAGATTGACGGCCTTGTGGGCCAGATCCAGTTCCGCCGCGGTCTGCTGGGCGGCTGGCAGCCTCTCTCCGCCTCTTACCATGCAGGGGGCGTGATCCGGAGCACCGCTTTGAAAGACCGGAACATCCGTGTGGTCTACGCCGTGGACTGTCCGCCGGAAGTGGCTCATTATATGGTAGCGCCGGTGGAGAACCAGCCGGAGACCGTCATGGCAGAGGGGGATGTCACTGCCTCCCGCTTCTTCCACGTCTACAAGACGGACCGGGACTTCTTTCCCTCCATCTACCTCTACGATACCCAGGGAAATCTTCTGGACTCTGCGGACTACCTGGCCACGGATCAGAGCATCCCCTCCCCCTCCATCGGCTCCGCGGAGACGGATCTGGTGTACTGGTTTTGCGCCGTGCTGCTGGCGGTAGGCTATGTGATTGTCAAATACCTGTGGGATCTGGGAAGCCCATCTGCCAAAAAGGAGGAGACTGTCCCCTGACAGTCCCCTCCTTTTTCAATCTCTGCTCAAAACCGGCACGCTCAGGCCTTTCCCTCCCGGGGCACTGCCGCTGCTTCCACATCGGCGGCAGTAATCCCCATCAGATCCTCTTTTTCCACGTGATCCAGCTTGGCAATGCGGTTGGCCTGACACACCAGGATCCGTTCAAACAGATTCCGTACGCCCCGGGCGTTGCCGAAGGCCGCCGGATCCCGGGCCGCTTCCGCCAGCAGACGCTCCGCCGCCTCCCGGGCCTCAGGAGAGAGCTGGTAGCATCCCTTTTTGCACTGGCGCTCCAAAATCTCCAGCAGTTCCGGGGCGGTGTAGTCCGCAAAGTGCAAAAAGCGGTTGAACCGGGATTCCAGTCCCGGATTGGAGTGGATGAACCGCTCCATCAGCTCCTCATATCCCGCCACGATCACCACCAGGTCATCCCGGTGGTCCTCCATGGCCTTGAGAATGGTGTCGATGGCCTCCTGGCCGAAGTCGTTCTCTCCGCCTCCGTTGAGGGCATAGGCCTCGTCGATGAACAGCACGCCCCCCAGGGCGGCGTCCACCACTTTTTTCGTCTTGATGGCGGTCTGACCCACGTAGCCTGCCACCAGGCCGCTGCGGTCCACCTCCACCAGCTGCCCCCTGGAGAGGATGCCCAGGGTGTGGTAAATCCGGGCCATCAGCCGGGCGATGGTGGTCTTGCCGGTGCCTGGGCTGCCGGAGAACACCATATGCAGGCTCAGATCAGCAGTGGGCAATCCGTGCTCCCGGCGCAGGGCCTCCACCTTTGCCAGGTCAATGAGGTCGTGCACCTCCCGCTTTACCGCCTGCAAGCCGGTGTAACCGTCCAGCTCCGAGAGCAGATCCTCCAGCTTTTCCGGTACCGCCTGCTCTTCCTCCTGTTTGGGAGGGCGGACTGCCTGGGATTTTTCCATCTCCCGGGCATCGTTCTCCGGGGCAGATGATTTGGACGGCGTGGGAGCTGCCGGGGCCGGTGTTCCCCAGAAATCCGTCCCCATGCGGCGGAGATTGTGCTCCGCCATGGTTCGGATCACCTCCATCTGTTCGGAGATGATCTGATCTTTTCTCCTGCGCTCATCGCGATCCATGGCATCTCATCCTTTCATCAGCTCTGTATGGGCCAGCGCCCGGAACAAGCACACGGCGATTAACCCCGTCAGCGCTCCGCTGAAAATCGATACGCCCAGCAAAACCGGCAGATAATAAAGGGGCGCGGTGTTGCCCAGAGTCAGGATCGCCGCCGCCACCTGGCCGCAGTTGTGGGCTGCGGCACCGCCCACGGATACGCCGTAAACGGACAGTCCCCGCACATGGGAGAGCAGGATCATCACCAGCATGGCGGTAACGCCTCCCATCAGGGAAAAAATCAGGGCGTTGAGGTTTCCGGCAAACAGCGATCCCAGGATGCACCGGGCCGCCAGGATCATGAGAGCCTGCCCGGCTCCCAGGGCATAGAGGGCAAAGAGGGTCACGATGTTGGCAAGGCCCAGCTTGATCCCCGGCAGGGGGATGGCGGCAGACAGGGGGATAAAATTCTCCATATAGGAAAGGGCCAGCGCCAGAGCGGTGAGCACCGCGCACAGCGTCAGTTCCCGGGTGGTAAGCTTCATGGTCTCCTCCTCATCCGATCACGGCATCCACGCCGCTGTCCGCCCCGCCGGTGAGTACCACAGACACCCGGGCCGGCAGGCACACGATGCTCTGGCCTGAGCGGGTGATGGTACCGGTATGAACGCAGTCCTGGGTAGGACAGTCGGAGGAAACCATGCAGGCCCCCTCCCGGGTCAGCTCCAGATGCAGCGTGTAGCCTCCCGCCTGGAGCACCCGCTCCTCCGGTTCCGCCAGGGCCGAGAGATCCACCCGCTCCTGCTCCTCCCCGTCCACGGAGATCACCGCTGTGAGGCCGCCCTCTCCGCCGCCGCTCCAGAACACAGCGGCGCAGGCGATGGCCAGCGCCACCACCACGGCTGCCACCAGGGCGTCCCAAACCCGGGGGCGCAGCTCAGGAGACCGTTTCACAGGTATATCCGCTCCCTTCATCCAGGGTAAATGCATCGGCGATGCCCTCCGTCACCAGCACCCGTCCGTCCTGCGTCACCAGCACCAGGTCAAAGTCATATCCGCCGGTACGCCAGAAGTCCAGGGCCTTTTCCTCCCCCATAACGAACAGCGCCGTGGAAAAGGCGTCGCACATGGTGCCGCCGCCGGAGGCCCGGTCCGACACCACGGTGACGGAGGTCAGTCCGCTCTCCGCGGGGTATCCGGTAGCAGGATCGATAATATGGTGATACGTTTTCCCGTTGTCTTCAAAGTACCGCTGATAGCCGCCGGAGGTGACGGCAAAGGCATCCGAAAGCTCCAGCACTCCCACCAGGGCATTGCTGTCCTCCGGGTTGGCGGGATCCTGTACGCCCACCCGCCAGAGGCCGCCGTCAGGCCGGGTGCCCTTGGCGTAGATGTTGCCGCCCAGCCGGGCCAGGCCCCGGGGGATGTCCCACTTTTCATACAGGTCAGCCACCACGTCGGAGGCATATCCCTTGGCAATGGCGCCCAAATCGATCTGGGTGCCCGCATCCAGTTCCACGCCGTCCGCCGTCAGATGCACATGTTCCATGCCCACATGGGTCAACAGTTCATCCAGCTCCGCTTGAGAGGGCACCCGGTAGGCATCCTCTGTAAAGCCCCAGGCGGAGGATACCGGCGCCAAGGTGATGTCAAAGGCGCCGCCGGTGGCCTGGCTGTACTCCATGGCCTTTTCAATAAGAGCCCGCACCTCCTCATCCGCGGCTCCGGCATCTCCGCTGTTGATGCGGGAGACGGCACTATCCTCCCGAGTCCGGGAGAGCAGCGCCTCCAGCCGGTAGATCTCATCCTCCGACGCAAAAGCCGCGTCGGAGCTGTTTTCCCCGTAGGTACTGCAGATCATCACGGTATCCATGGCGAACACCTGCACGCTCTCCTCCGCCTCGTCCGGGCTGATGAGCGTGCCGCAGCCGGAGAGGGCCGCGGCTGCCGCCGCTGCCATCAACATGGCCATCAAACGCTTTGATTTCATAATATTCCCCCGCTGTTTTGCAGAAAATTCCGATTGATTGAGTATACCATGAATGTGCACATATCTCAACAGCCAATCCCCTGCTGTAAAATTGCGAAAATTTTCCTTTCAATGGGAACTTCTCCCGAAATTTTACAGTCTATAATCTGGAAGTACACCTTTTCGCCCCGCCCCCCGCAAAAACCAGTGTGAATGACTTGCAAAATCGTTTGAAATCTGCTATACTACTTCAATGTGTCGGCAGATATCAGTGCATTTGCCGTGTAATTCCCAATTAAAATACCCTGGAGGTTGTTATAAATGGGCAAGAATCCAAACAGCAAGGCCAAGCCCGTCAAGCGGGACGAGCCTATGACCAGCGCAATGAAGTTTTTTCTGTGCGGCTGCGTGGCAGAGCTCTATCTGCTGGTAGTCCGCCGGTTCTATATCAACGGAACGCTGGAGCAGGTGGTTGCCTGGGACAGCTACCTCAACTATCTTCTGTATGTGGGCATCGGAGTGGCCGTTCTTGGCGCCATTCTCTCTGCTGTGTGGCATAAGCTGTCCAAGCGGCGTGCTATTGGCTGGGGCGTTCTGGCTGCCGGTGTGTTCCTGGCTGTGGCCAACTACCTGATCCGAGCCTATGTGGCTGCCGCCGTTACGCTTTTGTGCGTGATCGTCCCCGTGGTGATGCTGCTGGGGATCCTGTGGAGCCTCTATGACCGGGAGTGTGCCTGGTCGCTGACCATTCTGGGCGCCTCTTTGATCCTGCTGTGGATCTGCCGCCGGGAAATGAACAGCATGTATCTGGGCACCACGGTCAAGGTTCTGGCCGTTATCTATATCATCCTGTTGGCGGCTATGGCCTTCATGGCCCATCAGGCGGACAAAAACAGCGGTCTGATCGGAAAACTGCGGGTTCTGCCTGTGGACGCGGATGTACTGCCCGTTTATGTGGCCTGCGGTCTTTCCGCTGCCGCCATGGCGGCAGCTCTGGTGAGCACCACCGTTGCCTACTATGCCATCTGGGCCCTGGCCATCGTAGCCTTTGCCCTGGCTGTTTACTACACGGTCAAGCAGCTGTAAGCCTTTCAAAAAGCCCCGGAGCCATAGGCTCCGGGGCTTTTTTATGTGCCGAATCAAAGGGGTGGCCTCACTGATAGTAAAACCCCAGGATCTTTTCATGGGGCTGCGTAAACTCCCCCAGGCGAATGTCCATCCCAATTTCAAAAGCCCGATCCCAGGGGAAGCGGTAGTTGGTCAGCTCCACGCCGCCCCAGCCCCGCTCGGTATAGGACTCCAGGTCAGAGATAAAGTTGCTGTGCTCCAAGTTCTCCACCACATCCGCTGTAGCGGCGTCCATGCCGCTCTCCAGCCGGGACTGCACCGCTTCCAGATCGATAGCGGGCTGCCAGAAATTGTCGGGATTTCCCCCAAGATCATTGCGGATATAGGCGATGAGATCCTCCCGCACCACATTCTTATAGCAGAAGTCCTTCAGAATACTGTCCGCCAGCGTCCGGGCAAAGGCCCGCTCCGTGGCTTCCGTCTGCTCTCCATGATGGAGGAATGCGTATCGGGCCACGCCGTGGCTGAGGGCTGTGCCGGTGACGATGGCCATATCCAAAAAGCCCGCGTAGCTCAAAAGCCACCCAAGCTCCGTCTCCTCCGCCAGCGCATCGTGGAACGCGGTACCGTATGTGCCGTTTCCGGCGTCAATGAGGACCACGGGCATTCCGGCTTTCCGACAGTCGTTGAGATCTGCGATCAGCGCCTCATAATACGCCGCCTTCTGCGCCTCATCGGCAGGCTGGGTCAACACCAAGATCCGCAGTTCTTCCGCTCCCGGATCCGCCTCTGTCAGGCCGAAGAAGTCAAAATGCTCCTCCATAATGGTGGTCAGGGGCTGATAGTCATAATCGCAGGCAGGCTGGTCCTCCGTGCCGCCGTAATAGCGCACACTCACATTCGCCCCCTGCCAGCCGATCTCATCCAAATACAGCCGGGCGATGGCCTTGAAGGCCAGGTCATCCACCCCGGAGAGGAGGGCATCCCCCTCCCGCAGGAGGCTGCGCAGATAGGCAATTTCGTTTTTCTGGATACTGTCCTCCACTGAGGAGTCGTCAATGCCGATGAGAACGTGGAAATTCTCATATCCGGGCCGGGACACCGTCTCCAGCATCTGATCCGAGAGGCTCAGCTTCCGGGTTCGGGCGGAGAGATACTCCGCCACCTCCCACTCCTCCAAACCGAATTCCGACAGTGCCAACACCGTGCCGTCGGAGCCAAGACGGTAGTCCGCTTCAATGTTGGAGATGGTCAACTTCTCTCCCCCCAGAACCGGACGCCCTGCCATACCATAGGAGCGCAGGGCATTATAACCCTCCAGATCCCAGTGGTCATATCCCACCGTGGGGGCCAGGCGCATGACACTCTCCAGCAGCCAAACCTGGTTGTCCGCATCCGCCGCCAGGGTGGACAGGAGGTTTTCCAGCAGGTCCTCCTCCGTTAACGTGGTGCCGTCGGAGAGGGTGACGGGCTCTGACTCCCACAAGGACCGGGAGTTCACCAGTCCGCCGGAGAGCAGCTGATCCAGGGAGAGGATATAGCGGTCACAGCCCGCCGCCTCCTGGGCCAACACCCACTCATAGAGATCCGCCCGGTCGCCGTACTGGGTGCCGTTTTCATTGAGGGGCTGATCCTGCAGCCGGGTGCGGTAGTCGTCCGCTTCCGGCATAGCCAGCTCATAGCCCAGGGAGTCCGCCAGATACACCGCCCGTTCCACGTTATCCGGTCGGTCGTCCAGGGGGACATAGGCAATGACCGGCTCATCCGTGGGTGCGGACTCCTGATCCACCGGCTCCGTGCGCACCGCCCCGCAGCCGGAGAGCAGCAAGCAGGCCAGCATCACTGCTAATAATCTTTGTTTCATACCGTCTCCTTTGTAAAAAACGCGGAGCCCGCAATATCTGCGGGCTCCGCGCAGTCATTGACGCCTCGCAGAGTCAGGACTCAGTAAGCCACGCCCCAGTAGATGTCCGTCTTGCAGGGCTTGCCGCACACGGGGCACACGCCCTCGGTTCCGCTCTGCTGGAGGGGCATGCACCGGGAGGTGACGCCGGCCCGCTCCTTCATGGCCAGCTCACACTCCAGGGAGCCGCACCACTTGGAACGCAGGAAGCCGCCCGGCCCTTCCGCAATGGCCTTGGCCTCTTCGGGAGTCTTGATATCGAAGGTGTTCTCCTCCCGGTTCTTGAGGGCCATGGCAAAGAGATTGTCGTGAACGGCATCCAGCCACTCCTGCACCTTGGTCTCCAGCTCGCTGAGCGCCACAAACACCTTCTCACCGGTATCCCGGCGGGCGATGACGCACTGCTCTTTCTCCAGATCCTTGGGGCCGATCTCCACCCGCAGGGGCACGCCCTTCATTTCGTATTCAGCGAACTTCCAGCCGGGAGAGTTGTCGGAATCGTCCATCTTGGAGCGGATACCGGCGGCCTTCAGACGGTCCCGCAGGGCAGCGGCAGCGTCCAACACACCGGGTTTGTGAGCCGCCACGGGAATCACCACCACCTGGACAGGGGCAATGCGGGGAGGCAGCACCAGGCCGTTATCGTCGCCGTGGGTCATGATGATGCCGCCGATCATCCGGGTGGAAACGCCCCAGCTGGTCTGGTGGGGATGATGGGGCTGGTTGTCCTTACCGGCAAAGGTAATATCGAAAGCTTTGGCGAAGCCGTCGCCGAAGTAGTGGCTGGTGCCGGCCTGGAGGGCCTTATGGTCGTGCATCATGCACTCCACGGTGTAGGTCTCCTCGGCGCCGTTGAACTTTTCCTTATCGGTCTTGCGGCCCCGGATCACCGGCATGGCCAGGACGTTTTCCATAAAGTCGGCATAGATGTTCAGCATCCGCATGGTCTCTTCCCGGGCCTCTTCGGCAGTGGCGTGCATGGTGTGGCCCTCCTGCCAGAGGAACTCCCGATGGCGCAGGAACGGACGGGAGGTCTTCTCCCAGCGCAGCACGGAGCACCACTGGTTGTAGAGCTTGGGCAGGTCACGCCAGGAGTGGATAATATTGGCGTAGTGCTCGCAGAAGAGGGTCTCGGAAGTGGGCCGGACACACATGCGATCCTCCAGCTTCTCACTGCCGCCCATGGTGACCCAGGCGCACTCCGGGGCGAAGCCCTCCACATGATCCTTCTCCTTCTGGAGGAGGGACTCCGGGATCAGAACGGGAAGATACACGTTCTCATGCCCCGTCTCCTTGAACCGCCGGTCCAGCTCCGCCTGGATATTCTCCCAGATGGCGTAGCCGTAGGGGCGGTAGATGAAGAGGCCCTTGACGGAGGTATAGTCAATGAGCTCTGCCTTTTTGCAGACGTCGGTATACCACTGGGCAAAATCCACGTCCCGGCTGGTAATGGCGTCTACCTGTCTTTTATCCTGTGCCATATCTCTCAAATCCTTTGCTTCTTTATTATGAAATCACGGGTGAATGTGCGGTTTTCACTGAATTTATATTGTATCGGTTCCACCCGGAAATGTCAACCGCTACGGGGCCCCCACCGGGGCAAAATACCCGCTTGGCCGTCCATGCCGCCCTGTCCGGGCAAAAAGAAGCGGAGCGCAGCGCGCTCCGCTTCTCAAGAGACTGGTTACTTGGCGTATTCCACCACTTTGGTCTCCCGCAGGACATGAACCTTGATCTGACCGGGGTACTCCATTTCCTCTTCGATCTTCTTGGCCAGATCCCGGGCCAGAATGACCATCTGGTCCTCGGATACCTGCTCGGGCTTGACCATGACGCGCACCTCGCGGCCAGCCTGGATAGCGTAGGCCTTATCCACACCGGGATAGGAGCCGGTGATGGTCTCCAGCTGCTCCAGCCGCTTGATGTAGTTCTCCAGGTTCTCCCGCCGGGCACCGGGCCGGGCAGCGGAAATGGCGTCTGCCGCCTGTACCAGGCAGGCCACAATGGTGCGGGGCTCTACATCGTTGTGATGGGCCTCAATGGCGTGGATGATGTCGTCCCGCTCCTTGTACTTGCGGGCAAACTCCACGCCCAGGGAGACGTGGGTACCCTCCAGCTCGTGATCCACGGCCTTGCCCAGGTCGTGGAGCAATCCGGCACGCTTGGCGGCCTGGACATCGGCGCCCAGCTCCGCGGCCATCATACCGGCGATATGGCTGACTTCGATGGAGTGCTGGAGCACGTTCTGGCCGTAGCTGGTACGGTAGTGGAGCCGGCCCAGCATCTTCACCAGCTCCGGGTGCAGGTTCCGCACACCGCACTCAAAGGTGGCGCGCTCGCCCTCGGCCTTGATGGTGGCCTCCACCTCCCGGCGGGCCTTCTCCACCATTTCCTCAATATGGGTGGGATGGATCCGGCCGTCGGCGATGAGCTTCTCCAGAGCCAGGCGGGCGATCTCACGCCGCACAGGCTCAAAGCAGGAGACAGTGATGGCCTCCGGCGTATCGTCGATGATGAGATCCACACCGGTGAGGGTCTCGATGGTACGGATATTGCGGCCTTCGCGGCCGATGATACGGCCCTTCATCTCGTCATTGGGCAGGGGAACCACACTGACGGTCATCTCGGCCACCTGATCGGCGGCGCACCGCTGAATGGCCTGCGCCACCACTTCCCGGGCGCGGGCCTCGCACTCTTCCTTCATCCGGGACTCCACCTCTTTGATCTTGAGGGCAGTCTCGTGGGTCACTTCCGCTTCCACCTGATCGATGAGGTACTGCTTTGCCTCCTCCGCGGTAAAGCCGGAAATGCGCTCCAGCATCTCAGTCTGGCTGCGCTTGATGACCTTGATCTCTTCATTTTCCTTGTCCAGAGCGGCGTGCTTCTGGGCCAGGGACTCTTCCTTCTTTTCCAAAGCCTCGGTCTTGCGGTCGAGGCTCTCTTCCTTTTGCTGCAGACGATTTTCCTGCCGCTGCAGGTCGGCTCTGCGTGACTTCTCTTCCTTCTCGTATTCGCTGCGGTTTTTCAAAATCTCTTCTTTGGCTTCCAGCAGTGCCTCTTTCTTCTTAGTTTCGGCGCTCTTGATGGCCTCATTGATGATGCGCTTTCCCTCTTCTTCTGCGCTTGAGATTTCCTTTTCGGACACATTCTTCCGATAGCGAATACCGAGAGGGAAGCAAATCACACCGCCGACCACCAGCCCGATCAGGGCGATGACGATTTCCACGGTTGGTGATACCTCCTCATTGATTCCGGTATTGATTCGCTGTATATGCAGACCGGGCCGGCAAACGGCCCGGCCGCACAGTTCAGAAAACAATCGGACGGCACCCCTGCTGTCCTCCGATGATTATCCGTTTTTAGTTTAATCGTTTGAAGTGGCCCTGTCAAGCAAAAGTGTGGGTTTGGTCATACCCGTCCGGATTTTGGCTTGAATGGTCCCCAGCCTTTTCACTGTGCCTCGATATAGGCCGCGGCGGCATAGCCCACAGTCTCCCCATAGTGAACCACATACCACCCTTCCCACTCGCCGTAGATGGTGACAGGGGCTCCATTGGGCAGATTGGCCAGGATGTTCCCGGAGGAATCCGGATAATCCCGCAGATTCAGCGTTCCATAGCCCACATTCACCCTGCCCTGCACCGGCTCCATGGGATAGATAAAGGGCAGGCCAAAAAACTCCGTCAGGGCCCGGGCCAACTGCTGGGCGATGGCGTCCCGGTGTCCCTCCACCCACTGGGCGTCGGCGTAGTTGTCGTGATATCCGATCTCTACCAGCACCGCCGGAAACCGGGGCTGACGCACCTCGCCCAGCGAAGTGGTGGCCCGGGTGGTGACTTTCCGGGGAAGCGGATAAATCTGCCGGAGCTCCTGGGCAATGAGCTCCGCCCCCCGCTGCCCCTCGCTGCTGCCGGGATAGTAGAAAGCGATGATCCCCCGCTCCTCTCCGTAGCGCCCCTCAGGGGCAGCGTTGGAGTGCAGGGCCAGATAGAAGTCATACTCCCCGGCGTTGGCCTCCCGGATGGAAGAGGCGGCGGTCATCTCCGGGCGGTTTCGCCGGTACCGGATCCCGTTGGAGAGCAGATAGGGCTCCAGGGCATCCGCCAGCAGATTCATATTGTACTCCTCTGACCCGCTGCCGGTGACATATTGATTCCACTCCTGGGTGGACGGGCTCAAATAGATAATGGGCATGGTCTCCCCTCCTCATTTTGATTGCCTGTATTCCATGGATATGGCAATCCGGCAAAAAATGTGCTACACTGGGGAAAATCAACTGCCGCAGGAAAGGAACGCCACCATGAAAACACAACGGGACTATCCTAAATACACCGTCACACCCAAGGCGGAGGCCGCCATTCTCCGGGGCCACCCCTGGGTCTACGACGCGGAGGTGCTTGCCGCTGAAGAGGGCGCGGAAAACGGCGGTCTTGTGGATGTAGTCAGCAAAAAAGGCCGGTATCTGGGCACCGGCTTTTTGTCGGAGCACTCCAAGATCCGCGTCCGCCTGATCTCCCGCAATGCCAACGATCGGTTTGATGCGGCCTTCTGGCAGCGCAAGCTCCGCTGGGCATGGCATTACCGCAAGGCTGTCATGTCTCCGGAGGATCTGGACGCCTGCCGCATTATCTTCGGAGAGGCGGATGCCTTCCCGGGCCTGACCGTGGACAAGTTCCACGATCTTCTCTCCATCCAGGTACTCTCCGTGGGTATGGAGCGCATCAAGGATCACCTGATCCCGGAACTGGTGTCCATTCTCCGGGAAGACGGCCAGGCCATCCGGGGCGTCTTTGAACGCAACGACGTGGCATTGCGGGAAAAAGAAGGCCTTGCACAGGAAAAGCGCTGGTTCCCCCTGCCGGGAGAGGCGGTGCCGGACTCTCCGGTGACGGAGATCACGGAAAATGGCGTGAAATACCTGGTGGACGTGGAAAACGGCCAGAAAACCGGCTTTTTCCTGGACCAGAAGTACAACCGCCGGGCAGTGGCCCGCCTGGCCAGGGGCCGCACGGTGCTGGACTGCTTCACCCACACCGGCTCCTTCGCCCTCAACGCCGCCATGGGCGGCGCCGCCCACGTCACCGCCGTGGACGTGTCGGAATCCGCCGTGGAGATGGCCCGGGCCAACGCGGAGCGCAACGGACTGGACGGCGTGATGGAATGTGCAGCGGCCAATGTCTTTGACCTGCTGCCCGCTCTGGAAAAGGAGCCCAAGCGCTACGACTTCATCATCCTGGATCCGCCGGCCTTCACCAAGTCCCGCAAGACGGTGCACAACGCCCTGGCCGGCTACAAGGAGATCAACTACCGGGCCATGCGTCTGCTGCCCCGAGGCGGCCTGCTGGCCACCTGCTCCTGCTCCCACTTTGCAACGGAGGAGAAGTTCGTGGCCATGCTCCACGACGCCGCCCGGGACGCCGGGGTGCAGCTGCGGCAGATCGAAGCCCGGCAGCAGGCCTGTGACCACCCCATCCTCTGGGGGGTGGAGGAGACCAATTATCTGAAATTCTACCTCTTCCAGGTGGTGTAAGGCTCCGCAGCTTTTCCGCTTTTACCAAAAAACCAGGACGCGCGATGGCGCGTCCTGGTTTTTTCTTGTTCCGGAATGGACTCAGCCGCCCACTTCCACCACATAGACCACGCCGTCCTTGACGTGGAGGTTGAAGGTGTCCGCATAGGCCCTGGCCGCATCCAGGGTGATCCACATCCGTCCGTCGGAGTTGTAGCACAGAACGGTGTTGGGATCCAGGGTATACGTCCTGCCGCCGAAGGTCACGGCGGAGGTGCCGATCCAGGAGCTGGCGGGCACATTGCGCAGCTCCGTCAGCTTGGACATGGATACGAAGCCCGTACCCTGGGAATTCAGCTTGGCCGTCACGAAGTCGCCGGATTTGACACCGTAGCGCACACCGAAGGGACCCACCCGCTGGTCGGAGCCGTTGCCAAACTCCAATCCCACGCGGTCATCCCACTTGGAGCCCACAACATTGCCCTCGTCATCGTATACAGGTGTCTCCTTGCTCTCCACAAAGACGCGGCCCACCAGCTGATCCACAGTCCGGTTCAGGACAATGAGATCCACTTCACCGGCCCAGTTGGCCCGGGCGTAGAGGATCTGGCTGTCCGGCACCTGATCCATCGTCAGCTGATTGATGCCGATGGCCCTGCCGCCGTCAAAGATCAGGACATTTTCCGCCAGAGGCCGGCTGCCCATTCTCCTGGCGCTCACCAGCAGGTCGCCGGAGAGGCCGTTCTTCTGATCGCTCAGGGAGACCTTCTCCTTCTGGCTGGAGGAAATGCGCACCGCCTGGCCGTTGTGCTCGGCGGCGCCGGGCACGTTGTCCAGCTGGATGGTGCTGCCGCCGCAGACCAGGTAGACTTTGCCGTCCCAAACCACGCCCACGGCGTTGGAGCGGGTGGCGCTGGCGCTGGGATCCGCCGCTCCGGCCACCTGGCCGTCCACCGTCAGCAGCAGGGTCACTGCATCGCCGGGCTTGTATCTGGACAGGCTCTCCACCGCTGTGGGCAGCACGTTGAAGGTGTGGCCCAGGGCTGTGATGGTAGTGGGAGACTGGGGATTGGGCGCGCAGTTCTCATAGTAAACCGTGATGCGGGTATCGCACACCCGGATGGAATTGGTACCGGGGGCATAGACCGCCACATCGTTCTTGCGCAGGTCTGCGATGGTGGCAGGTGCGCCGTTCTTGTAAATGGTATAGTTGTTGTTGCCTGCCAGGGCGCTCAAGCCGGCCGCAGAGCCATCCTCCGTGATGATGACCGCCGCGGACGTGCTGGAGCTGCTGCCGCCGCTGTTGGGCAGGAACGTCAGAGCCTTTCCATCCGCCGTCTGGACCACCCGGCCATGGGTACCCACCAGGGTCGTATCTCCCACCGCATGAACCATGGGATAGATCTTGCCGTCGCTGGTCTTCATGGTGCCGGCGCCGCCGTCCACGGACACCAGATCCGTCTCCTCGCTGAGGGTATACAGGGTGCCGCCCTCGGCGCCCTCCATCTCCAGGAGATTGCGGAACAGACGGGCCGCCTGTCCTCTGGTAAGGCCGGCGTTTCCATTGGTGGATACGCCCTCGGTCAGGCCGATGGTGGCCGCTACCGCCATATAGCTGTCCGGCCAGACACCGCCGATATTTTCGTCCTTATACCCCAGGATCCGCAGCAGCACAGTCACGGCGTGTCCCACCGTAACGGTGCGTTCAGGATAGAAGCGCCCGTCGGGATAGCCGGAGATGATGTTCTTGCCTTTTGCCGCCATGTTGATATAGCTGGCGGCCCAGTGAGAGGGCTTCACATCCGGGAAAACTGTCACCGTGCTGTACCGCCCCAGCTCACTGGAGCCGTTCATGGCGTAAACCGCCATCTTGCAGAACTGTGCCCGGTTCAAAACGGTACCCGGCCGGAACGTGCCGTCTGCGTATCCGTCCAGGACGCCCATCAGCCGCAGCACCTCCGCCGACTGCCGGATCGTGGGATCCGACACATCGGAAAAGCGGGTGGTGGCCGCCGCTGCGGGCAGCATGAGGCTCAGTGCCGCGCAGACAGCCAGCACCCAGGCCAAAAATCTTCGTTTCATATCGTTCCCTCCTTATTCTGCCCGCAGCGCTTCCACAGGCTGGAGCTTAGACGCCTTTGCCGCCGGATAGATGCCGAACAGGATACCCAGCACCACCGACAGCATGAATGCCCCCAACGTAATGGGCACCGATGGCCAGATATCCATATGTACCAGCAGTTTTCCGGTGATGCGGGTAGCCACGGTTCCTATGGAAAGCCCGATGATGCCGCCGATGCCGCAGAGCATGGCCGCCTCGATCAGGAACTGCGTGACAATGGAGCTGCGCTCAGCGCCGATAGCCCGGCGGATACCGATTTCACGGGTCCGCTCCGTAACGGTCACCAGCATGATGTTCATGATACCGATACCGCCTACCAGCAGCGAGATGGCGGCGATGCCGCCCAGCACCATGCTCATCATAGCTGCCTGCTCATTGAGGGTATTTTGCCACTGGTTGTCGCTGTATGCGTTGCCCCAACCCCGGTCCCCGTTTCCCGTCAGGCCGGAGAGAAAGCCGTTGATCCGGCTGATGGCCTCGTCCGTTGCGTCCCGGGACGCGGCCTTTACCACAAAGTCGCTGATGCTCTGACCGGGGCTGATCAGCCGGGACGCGGTATAGGGGAAGATGATGACATTATCCTGGGAGAAGGCGCTGTCCGGATCCTTTTCCTTGTAAACACCCACCACCTTGAAGGGGTAGCCGTTTACCGTGAGATCCTTCCCCAGCGGGTCCGCATATCCGAAGAAGTTGCGGGCCGCCCGGGCGCCCATGACACACACCTGATTGTACTGGCGGATATCCAGAAAGCTCAGGTCCCGCCCCTTCTCCAGCTGATAATTGTTGCACACTGCATACTGGTCGCTGCCGTAATACAGGTCGGGAGGTAGTTCCACATCCGTGCGGATGGCACCGTTTTCGCTGAACATATTCTCCTGGTTTTTCTGCATGGTGTTGCTGTTTTTTGTTCCATAGGACACCGTGGCGCTGGCCATTCCGGAAGGCGTCACGCCCACCACCAGATCCTTTCCCAGGCTGTTGCAGTAGTTGTACAGATCCTCGAAGCTGTCCTGACCGCTGTATAGATACAGCGACACACTGATGCGGTTGGTGCCCATGGCCTCAAACTGTTTGAGGGATTGCTGGTTTTGTCCGTTGACCACCGACACGATGGTCATGACGGAGGCGATACCGATGATGATGCCCAGCATGGTGAGGATGGACCGGCCCTTGTTGCCCAGAATAGACCGCAGGGCCATTTTCATTGCCTGTCGGATATTCAAAACCAGTCCACCTCCTGCTGCCGGTCCTCCACGATCTTGCCGTCCTGCAGCCGGACGCACCGGCGGGCCGTGGCGGCGATGCCGTTATCGTGGGTAATGAGGATCACCGTGCTGCCCTCTTTGTTCAGCTGCTGCAAGAACCGCAGTACCTCCTGTCCGGTGTGGGAGTCCAGGGCGCCGGTGGGCTCGTCGGCCATAATGATGGGGGGATGGGCGGCGATGGCCCGGGCAATGGCCACCCGCTGCTGCTGGCCGCCGGACATCTGGGTGGGCCGGTGCTTGTACCGGCTTACCAGCCCCACCCGCTCCAGGGCGTTCATGGCCATATCATAGCGGTCATCGGCCTTGATCCCCTGGTAAATCAGAGGCAGCTCCACATTTTCCAGCACCGTGAGGCTCTGGATCAGGTTGTACTGCTGGAAGATAAACCCGATCTGCTTGTTGCGGATATGGGAGAGCTCCTTGTCTGTCAGCTCCCGCACATCGGTGCCGTCCAGCAGGTAGGTTCCCCGGGTGGGGATATCCAGGCAGCCCAGCACGTTCATCATGGTGGACTTACCGGAACCGGACTGGCCCACCACCGCCACGAATTCACCGCGGTCGATGTTCAGGCTCACGCCGTCCAGGGCCCGGACTTCGCTTTCCAGTCCCTCCCCGTAGATCTTGTAGACGTCTTGAATCTCAATCAGCATGGCGTCCACCTTACATCATTCCCGTGGTCGGAGCGGTGGTAAAGACCTCCGTTCCCTCCTCCACACCGGACTTGATCTCCACATTGTACTCATCGGAAATGCCGGTCTCCACAGGCACCGGCCAGAAGCCCTTATCCGGCAGGCCGTCCACGGTGACAGACACATCGATGGCGTTGTCCGGCCGGGTATCAGACTTGACGAACAGCACATCCGCCGCGCTGCCATCCTCCAGCGGTACAGACTTGACGCACTGGATGGGAACCACCAGGCAGTTGTCGTTCTCGCTGGCGGTAAGCTTGTAGTTGACATAGCTGCCGGTCATCAGGGAGCCGTCGGGATTGTCCACACTGATGACCATGGGATAGGTGGCCACGCCGTTTTCCGCCTTGGAGTTAAGGCTCACCGTATCCACGGTGCCGTAGAAGGTGGTGCCCCACTGGTCGATCTCCACCGGCATGCCGGGCTTGACGTAGCTGACGTTCCGCTCGTCCACGGTGGCGTCCACCACAATGGTGGAGGTATCCGCGATGGTGATGACGGCGGTGTTTGCCTCCACTTCGCTGCCGGGGGTCAGGATCAGGCCGATGACCGTACCGCTGATGGGCGCCACGGCGCTGCAGTTGGCCAGGTTTTCCTCCGCAGTGGCCAGAGTCTTGCGGGCTTCCTCCAGGCTCTGCTGGACGGTGAAGATCTCGCTTTCACTGCTCTCGCCGTCGATGCGCACCAGCACCTGGCCCTGGGACACCTGGAGATAATCCACCAGGCTGCTGGAGATCACTGTGCCGCTGACGGTGGAACACAGATCGCCGGTGCGGTAGTATTCCAGCTTGCCGGGCTCATAGGGATAGACCTTCTCGCCGGAGGCGGTCACAGCGGTGGCGGAGGCGATCATGTCAGCGGTCAGTGCGCCGTCATTTTGAATGATGATCTCCGCGGAGAAGAGCTTGGAGCCCTCCGGGGTGATGCGGCTGACCATATGGACGGACTCCACCGTTCCCTTCAGGGAGCTCATCAGGGCGGGAATGGAAACATCCACAGTCTGTCCGGCTTTGATCTGGCCCTCATAGGCGTAGCTGTAATACTGCTCCAGGCGCAGGCGGGTATCGTCGGAGAGGGTGGCCACCTTGTCGCCTTTGTTGATGGTATCGCCGGGGTTCAGGGTCACCACATCCATCAGCTTGCCGGGATATCCAGCCGCCAGATTCAGTCCCGCAATGTCCTTTTGCAGGGTGTTCAGCTGCTTCTCATATCCCTCCACATCCGTGCGGGCCTTCTGCACGGCGGTGCGGGCGGCCTCGGAATCCACCACGAACAGGGGATCCCCCTCATTGACCATTTGTCCCTCGGTAACCATGACCTCCTGGACTGTTCCAGGGGTAGTCAGGGTAATGGTCTCGCTGTTTTTGGCCTTGGTAAGGCCATTGCCCTCCACCGTGGAGGTGATGGCGCCATAGCTGACCACATCGGTGACAATCTGGGTATCTCCCGGGCTCCGTCCCTTCCAGAACTTCACCCCTCCGATCACCAGAGCCACCACTATCACCAGGGCAATGCCCCGCCGGATGATCTGCCGTTTCTTTTTCCGGGGCATACCGCGCCATGTCTCTTTGAGCCCTTTCCGGGCCGTCCCCCCTTCCGGAGCCGCCTGCGCCATATTCTCCGGGGCAGACGCAGCCTGGGGCAGGTCGTTCTGTTCCAAATCCTTGACTTCAGCCATGATACGATCTCCTCTTTTTCGTCAGTCCGTATTAACTGTACTACCCATGCTAGTACACCCTGTCAGGCAAAGCAACAACAAAACAGTTACAGTTTTGTGATATTTTGAGAAATTTTTCCTTCCCTTTCCGTACCTGCAACAGCTTATTTTTAATAGACGGTATTCCATGCCAAAAAGTTGTCCCGACGGCAAAAAAAGCCGCGTTCTCTGAGAGAACGCGGCTTTTTCGAAAAAGGAAGATCAGGCGGCGGCTGCCTTCTTGGCCAGAGCCCGCTGGGCCAGCACCACACCTACCACCACCACAAGGCCGGCGATATCCGTCACGGCACCGGGAATCAGCATGCCCAGGCCGCCAGCAATCAGCAGGATACGGAACAGGGGATTGATCCGGCAGTAGAGGAAGCCGTTGAAGGCTGCCGCCACGCCGAAGATACCCAGCAGTGCGGTGATGCAGATCTGTACCACCTCAAAGCTGCTGCCCACATCGATGAAGAGCATCTGGGGGCTCACTGCAAAGATGTAAGGCACGATAAAGGCCGCAATGGCCAGCTTCGTTGCATTGATACCGGTCTTCATGGGATCCGCCTTGGCAATGGCGCTGCCGGCATAGGCCGCCAGGGCCACGGGAGGCGTGATGTCGGCCACGATGCCGAAGTAGAACACAAAGAAGTGAGCCGCCATCTTGGTGACGCCGATGGAGGGATCCATCAGGATGGGGGCGCAGGTGGCCGCCATGATGCAGTAGTTGGCGGTGGTGGGCACGCCCATGCCCAGCACGATGCAGCAGAGCATGGTGAGCACCAGGGCGATCATCATATGGCCGCCGGAGAGGCTCACGATGGCGCTGAGGAGCTTGGAGGCAAGGCCGGTGACCGTGATGCAGCCGGAGATGATGCCGGCCACGCCGCAGGCCACAGCCACAGTGATGGAACCCTTGGCGCCGCCCTCCAGGGAGTTGAAGATCATGGCGCCCAGGTCACCCAGGGAGCGCTGCATGCCGATCCCCGCGCTGGGGCTGTTATGTACGCCGTCCAGAATGATGTCCGGCAGGCTCACCACAATGGTGGCCACGATGGCCAGCGCTGCGGAGTACGCCATGGTATAGGTGTTGGTGGACACCAGCACCACCAGCAGCACCAGGGGGAAGAGCAGATAGATCCGCTTTACCAGCTGGCCCAGCTTGGGCAGCTGATCCTTGGGAATTCCCTTGAGGCCCAGCTTTTTGGCCTCCAGATGGACAGCGATGTAGATGCCGGTGAAGTACAGCACAGCCGGCAGAATGGCCCGCACAGCGATCTGGCTGTAAGGCTCACCGGTGAACTCCGCCATCAAAAAGGCGGCGGCGCCCATGATGGGGGGCATGATCTGGCCGCCGGTAGAGGCGGCAGCCTCCACGGCGCCGGCAAATTCACCCTTGTAGCCGGTCTTCTTCATCATGGGGATGGTGACGGAGCCGGTGGTGACGGTGTTGCCCACAGAGGAGCCGGACACCATGCCGCACAGGGCGGAGGAGATGACCGCCACCTTGGCGGGGCCGCCGGGAGCAGCGCCGGCCACGGCGTTGGCCAGGCTGATAAAGAAGTTGGCGATGCCGGTACGCTCCAGGAAGGCACCGAAGATGATGAACACCACAATGAACTTGGCGCACACGTTGATGGGACCGCCGAAGATACCGTTGGTGGTGTAGAACATGGTGCGGATCACCTGGTAGAAGGTCATCTGCAGGGTGTTGGTACCCATCAGGTTCACAAAGGTGTACACCAGCAGGACACCGGCCACGCACAAAATGGGCAGGCCCACGCACCGGCGGCAAAGCTCCACCAGCGCCAGAATGGCGATGAGGCCCACGATCATGTAAAGGTGATTCTGCATGACCCGGGCGGACATGCGGATGACCTTTTCCGCGTTGACGGCATAGAAGAAATAGGCGCCGGGGCCCACCACCAGCAGTACGATATCGTACCAGGGCATGTGGTTGACGCGGGTATCGCCTTTTCTGGCGGGGAAGGTCAAAAATCCGATCAGCAGGATCATCCCCACGAATACCGGCAGGCGGATCTCCTGCAGGGTGTTGAGGAACACGGTATCCACAATGCAGTACGCCGCGAAAATCGCCATGAGAATGCGGATCACCAGTTTGGGCGTCCCCTCCCAGATACGGGTGTTGGACTCCCGGTCATACTTTTTCATCACCGCTTCCACATCGGCAGCGGTGCCTACGGAGGTGTCGTGCTCCGTCTCGGCGGCCGGAATCTCCTGCTCCGGCATCTTTTTCTTAAAAAGGCCCATGGGGGCTCCCCCTCACTTTGGTAATTCTCTTAACAGGTTCTGAATGGTTGACGATATCAAGGAACTACGGCGGATCACTCCGCCGTAGTTTCTTGGTTTAAACAGTGTTCTCCCTTATTTGGTGGGAACTTCAAAGCCCTTCTCCGCGAAATACTTGGCAGCGCCGGGATGATAGGGCACAGCAGTGACGGAAGCGGCAAACTCCAGATCCAGCTCCTTGCCCTTGTCGTGAGACTGGGCAATGGTATCCGCATTCTCGAAGATGGTGGAAACGATGTTGTACACATCGGCCTCAGAAACGTCGTCCCGGGCAATGATGGTAGCAACCACAGCCACGGTCTTGGTCTCAGGCACACCCTCATAGGTCCCCTCGGGGATGGTGTACTCCTCATAATAGGGAGAGGCTTCCTTCAGCTTGGCAATGTGCTCGTCGTCCAGGCTCACCAGGTAAGCCTCCTTGGCGGTAGCCAGGGTGGTAATGGCCACGGTGGGGGCACCGGCCACCACGAAAGCGGCGTCAATCTTGCCGTCCTGCAGGGCGTCGGCGCTGTTGCCGAAGTCCTGATACTGAGCGTCGATGTCGGACTCCGTCATGTCATAGGCAGCCAGGATATCCAGGGCGTTGTAGTACACACCGGAACCGGAGGCGCCGATGGACACGCTCTTGCCCTTCAGATCCGCCACGGTCTTGATGTCGGGATCGCAGGTGACGATCTGAACCTGCTCCATGTACAAAGCAGCCACGGTGGAGAAATCGGTGACAGGCATTCCCTCGAAGAGGTTGGTGCCCTCATAGGCATAGCTCATGACGTCGGACTGGACAAAGCCCAGCTGACGGGTGTTCATCTGCATCTGCTCGATGTTGTCCTGGGAGCCGTTGCTGGTGACAGCCGTGACCTTGGTGCCGGTGCCACTGGAGGTGATGGCCTGGGCCAGCACGCTGCCGAAGCCGTAATACGTGCCCTGGTCGCCGCCGGTGGAGAACTTCAGCTCCACGCCGGAGCCGGTGGCATCGCCGCTGGTCTCGGAACCGGTGGTCTCCTCAGAAGTGGTATCGTCGGTGGTGGTCTCATCCGTGGTGCCGCCGCAGCCGGAGAGCACGGACGCCAGCATCAGCGTTGCCAGAAGCAAAGACAAAAACTTTTTCATTTTGCAACCTCTTTTCTTGATTGGGTAGCTACCCCCCTGCAATTACCTGCATATCATATCCCAACTTCTTTCATTTTTCAAGGCCTGATTTGAACTTTTTTCTGTTTATTTGCAGTTTGCGAATTATATCTTGCAATTTTAGTGCAGTTTTTGCATTGTCCCGAAAGTATTCCTGCAAGAAGCCCTTCATGGGGAAAAAACACCGCTTCCGGCGGCTGCCGGAAGCGGTGTGGGGGAAACTTACAAAATGGCCTTGGTATCGACTTCTTCTTTCAGCATGGTTGCAAAGGCGTCCAGGCTCATGGCGCCCTTGTCCTCGCCGGAGCGGTGACGGACGGAGACCGTCTGGTTCTCCATATCCCGGTCGCCTACCACCAGCATGTAGGGGATCTTCTCCAAGGTGGCCTCCCGGATCTTCTTGCCGATCTTCTCGTTGCGCTCATCCACTTCCACCCGGAAGCCGGCGGCATCCAGCTTGGCGGACACTTCCTTGGCATAGGCCTCCGCCCGGTCAGTGACGGGCAGGACCTTCACCTGGACAGGCGCCAGCCAGGCGGGGAACGCACCGGCAAAGTGCTCGGTGATGACGCCGATGAAGCGCTCGATGGAGCCCAGCACCACGCGGTGGATCATGACGGGGCGGTGCTTCTGGCCGTCTTCGCCGGTATACTCCAGCTCGAAGCGCTCAGGCAGCTGGCTGTCCAGCTGGATGGTGCCGCACTGCCAGGTCCGGCCCAGGGAGTCGGCCAGATGGAAGTCCAGCTTGGGGCCGTAGAAAGCGCCGTCGCCCTCGTTGATGACGAAGGTCTTGCCCATCTCGGTGATGGCGTTTTTCAGGATATCCTGGTTGCGCTCCCACTCCTCCACGGTGCCGATGTGGTCCTCGGGCATGGTGGAAAGCTCAATGGTGTAGCTCAGGCCGAAGGTGGAATACACCTCATCAAAGAGACGCACGGTCTCCTGGATCACGTCCTTCATCTGCTCCCGGGTCATGAAGACATGGGCGTCATCCTGGGTAAAGCAGCGGACGCGGAACAGTCCGTGGAGGGCACCGGAGAGCTCATGGCGGTGCACCAGGCCCAGCTCGCCCACCCGCAGGGGCAGATCCCGGTAGGAGTGGGGCTCGCTGGCGTAGACCAGCATGCCGCCGGGGCAGTTCATGGGCTTGATGGCGTAATCTTCCTCGTCAATGACGGTGGTGTACATGTTCTGCTTGTAGTGATCCCAGTGGCCGGACCGCTCCCACAGCTTGCGGTTGAGGATGATGGGGGTGGAGATCTCCACATAGCCGTACTTCTTGTGGACCTGGCGCCAGTAGTCGATGAGGGTGTTTTTCAGCACCATGCCCTTGGGCAGGAAGAAGGGGAAGCCGGGGCCCTCGTCCCGCAGCATGAACAATCCCAGCTCCTTGCCCAGCTTGCGGTGATCCCGCTTCTTGGCCTCCTCGATGCGCTGGAGGTAGGCATCCAGCTCGTCCTTCTTGGGGAAGGCGATACCGTAGATCCGCTGGAGGGTCTGACGGTTGGAGTCGCCCCGCCAGTAGGCGGCGTTGCAGGCGGTCAGCTTGATGGCGTTGCCCTTGATGCGGCCGGTAGAGTCCAGGTGAGGGCCGGCGCACAGGTCGGTGAACTCGCCCTGCTTGTAGAAGGAGATGTGGGCGTCGGCGGGCAGGTCATTGATCAGCTCCACCTTGTAGGGTTCGCCCTTCTCCTCCATGAACTTGACAGCCTCTTCCCGGGGCAGCTCGAACCGCTCCAGCTTCAGCTTCTCCTTGCAGATCTTGCGCATCTCGCCCTCAATCTGCTCCATGATCTCCGGAGTAAAGGGGAAGGGAGAGTCCATATCATAGTAGAAGCCCTCGTCGATGGAGGGGCCGATGGCCAGCTTCACCTCGGGATACAGGCGCTTGACAGCCTGGGCCAGCACGTGGGAGCAGGTGTGCCAATAGGTTTTCCGGTAGGTCTCGTCTTCAAAGGTATACTGCTTGTTTTCCTCGCTCATGGGGAATGCTCCTTTCCAATGGTCGGGGTAAAGAAAAAACGCTTCACCCCTGAGAGTCATTCAGGGGTGAAGCGGTACGCTCCACGGTTCCACCCTGCTTGCGCCCCTTGCGGTGCGCCGCTCGTGTCCTCTGTAACGGGAGGTCCCGTCCCAGCCTACATATCGGTGGGCGGCTCCAAGGCGGTAGCCGATTCCGGTTGGGGCAAAAGCCGCTTGCAGCCTATGGCGGCTTCTCTCTTCTGTCTTCCCCGGACGGCGTCCTTTTCCATGCCTTTTTTCAAATTCGAGGACACTATATCACTTTGGTGTTTCTCTGTCAAGGGGACAAGCCCCGATTTGAAATGCAGCTCCTCTCCCGGCCGATATGCGCCGCTTTCCAGGACTGCATCCGCCTGCCCCGCAAGGTTATCGGGCGCCGCCATGGTCCGGAGCCCTGCTGCCCGGCTCACTCCGCAGGCCACAGGATATCCCCGGCCACCGGCGTGTAGAAAAGCCGCTCTACCTCCCGGCGGTCTTGGGTGCGGCCCAGGATCCACATGAGCTTGGCGGTCACCGCCTCGGTGGTCATATCGTAGGATTCCAGAACCCCCAGGTCGGTTTTCAGCCGGTGGCCCACATGGTACACCCCCAGGTCGCTGCCCTCGTTTTCCACCTGGGTGGTAAGAACCACAGTCTTTCCCTTGTCCATCCAGTCCCGGACGCACTCGAAAAATCCCCCAGCCTCGGGGAGGCCGCCCACGCCGAAGCTCTCGATAATGAGGGCGTCGTTGCGCGAGAGCAGAAAATCCGCCACCTCCCGGCCCGCACCGGGCACCAGCTTCAAAAGGGCCACCTTGGGATCCAGCGTATCGTAAAATACCGGCCGGGCGCCGCAGCTTTGCCGGATGTAGCGCAGCAGCACGCCGTCCCGCAGCACCCCCAGCTCCGGAAAGTTGATGCTGGAAAAAGCCCGAAAACTCTTGGACCGGGTCTTTTTGGCCCGGGTGCCCAAAATCACCTTGCCGTTAAAGACAATGGACACCCCCGGCAGATCCTCCGCGGCGCACCGCAGGGCGTCCGTGAGGTTCACCTTGGAGTCTGTGGAGTCAAAGCCCATAGGCTTCTGGGCTCCCGTAAGCACGATGGGCTTGGGGCTCTTTTGAATGAGGTAGCTGAGGGCCGCCGCCGTATAGGCCATGGTATCGGTGCCGTGGGTGATGACGAACCCGTCATAGTCCTCATAGTGTTCCCGGACGCACTTTGCCATCTCCAGCCAGTGGGCCGGGGCGATGTTGGTGCTGTCCAGATTCAAAAGCTGCAAGCACTCCACCCGGCAGATCTCCGACACAGTGGGCAGGTGGGATAGCAGCTGCTCCGTGGTCAGCTCCGGCGCCAGGCCGTCATCGGTGACCTGGGAGGCGATGGTGCCGCCGGTACCGATGAGTAACACGCGCTTCATATGTTTCACTCCAAGTCTCTGTGATCCAGCGCCGCCAGGCCGAAGCGGGCCGCCCGGGTGACGGTCTGGCGCTCCTCCTCCGTTCCGGCGCTTTGGAGCTTTGTACGCAGCTCCCGCAAAAAGAGGCCCCGCAAAGAGTCCTCCCCCGCCCGGGCCCAGACATCCTGGGCCATCCGGGTGTGATCCCGGACCTCCAGGGCGTAGAACCGGTCTGCCAGGGCCTCCCGGATGGCGTCTGCACCCGCCCCCTGCTCCCCAGTCTCTCCGGTAAGAAGGATGCGGTACAGGTCCCCCGCCGTCTCCTCCGGCAGCGCCGCCTCCACGGCGGAGCGGGGATTCCGTCCGGTGACGTCCACCTTTAAAATCTCATAGCGGTGCCGGGCAAAGGGGACAAACTGCACCGACACCGTTCCCTCATCGGAGACGGTACCTTCGTAAAAGCCCTTTTCCCCCAGCTCGTCAAAGCCCCTTCCCTCCAGGCAGCCCGGCCAGGCCCATAACGTTCTGCCGGCTGTCTCCGGCTCCATGCGCTTGTGGACGTGGCCCAGCGCCAGGTATGCAAGGCCGCTGGCGGCGATCTCCTCCCGGCGCAGGGGATCGTAGCGGCTCCCGGTGTCCCCGGTGTCTCCGTGAAGAAGCCCCAGGTGGATCTTGCCGTCCTCCGGAGCCGCAAAGCCCGCCAGCAGGCTCCCCGCCTGCTCCGGAGCGGTAAAGGCCGCCCCGTGGATCACGGCCCCCAGCTCCGGCAGCTCCAGAGGTGTCATGGCATTTTCCTTAAAAATATGGACATTCTCCGGCCAATCCACCGTCTCCCAGACACTGCCGGAACCATACCAGTCGTGGTTGCCCGGGGCGATGCACACCGGAGCCTCCATGCGGCCCAGGGCATCGGCAAGCTGCTCACCGGTCTCCCGGAACACACTGGTGCCGTCCAGCAGATCGCCTGCCAGCAGCACTAGGGAAATACCGTGGGTATTGACGTAGTTTGCCAGGCGGAACACCAGTTCCCGGCTCTCCCGGCGGCGGGCGGCGGACTGCTGAGCCGTCAGGGCGCCGAAAGCGCTGTCCAGATGAAAGTCCGCCCCGTGGATGAATTTGAACATGGTCTCCCCCCTCTTATCATCTTTCGGTCAGGCACTTACTCCGCCTGCCAGCCCTTGCACACATCCACCCACTCTACGAAGTTGGAGGAGTAGCGCTCCAGTTCCTCGCAGGTAAACTCGATGGCGCTGTTGCTGCTGCCCGCCGCGGGGAACACGGTTGCAAAGCGCTTGAGGGAAACATCCAGATAGGTCTTCACGTTCTCCGGCAGGGCAAAGGAGCACACGCCGCCCACATCGTGGCCGATGAGTTCATGGGCCTCCTCGTGGGTGAGCATCTTGGCCTTGGTGTGGAACTGGGCCTTGTACTTGGAATTGTCTACCCGGGCGTCTCCGGCCATGACAATGATGATGGGGTCCTCTCCGATCTTGAAGCTCATGCTCTTGGCGATGCGGGCGCCCTCCACCCCCAGGGCCTGGGCCGCCAGTTCCACCGTGGCGGAGGAGACGGGAAACTCCATGATGCGGTCTGCGACGCCGAATCCCTGAAAATACGCTCTCACTTTCTCAATGGACATGATGATTCTTCCTCTCCGGCCGTCCTCCGGCCCTGGATTTTTTGGTTGTTTTTATCGGATATCCACCCGCTCCACATCCACGCACAGCCCCGTGGCGCTGTCCAGGGTGAATACCGCCCCCTGGAGCTTGGCAGGGCCCTGGGGCGTCTTGTACCGGCCCGGGAGCCCGCCCAAAAACGTCTCCACCGACTGCCAGGGCTCGATGCCCAGCACGGATTCCACCGCGCCGGTCATGCCCAGATCCGTGATATAGCCGGTGCCCTTGGGGTATACCCGCTCATCGGCGGTGGGCACATGGGTGTGGGTCCCCCACAGGGCGGACACCCGCCCGTCCAGATAATAGCCCATGGCCAGCTTTTCGCTGGTGGCCTCCGCATGGAAATCCACCAGGGTGAAGTCCGCCTCTCCCTCTCCCAGGAGCTTGTCCACCGTGGTAAAGGGGTTGTCCGCCCCCCAGCTGAGGCCGCAGCGTCCGATGAGGTTCACCACCCGGATCCGCACAGCCCCCAGGTCATAGATGCCGCAGCCCCGGCCCGGGGCCCGTCCGGTGAAGTTGGCGGGACGCAGCAGCCAAGCCACGTCGTCCAGGTACGGGGCGATCTGCTGCTTGCCGAAGGTGTGGTTGCCCAGGGTCACTACATCCGCTCCGGCATCGTAAATGCGCTGGGCATGCTCCGGCAGCAGCCCCACAGCCGCAGCGTTCTCCCCGTTGACCACGGTAAAGGAGATGTTTTTCAGTTTTTGCAGGGGCCGCAGGTGCCGCTCCAGCTGCCGGAGCCCGGGCTCCGACACCACATCTCCCACAGCCAGCACATGATAAAGCATAGCGTTCCTCCGTTTTTCAACTCTAATGGGTAAGTATAACAAAAATCATCCCCGATGCAAAGGACTTCACAAAATTTTCCCCACGCCTTGCGTCCCGTCGGGACATTGCTTATAATAGTGTCGTCACAATAAGAAAGTCTTATCCCAGGAGGTTCCCATGGCTGTCAAACTGGAATTATACCGCGTATTCAAGGAAGTGGCCGACACCGGCAACATCTCCGTGGCGGCAAAAAACCTGTATATCTCCCAGTCTGCCGTGAGCCAGTCCATCAAGCAGCTGGAAACGGCGCTGCAGGCCCGCCTCTTTGCCCGCAGCCCCCGGGGCGTGACCCTCACCGGCGAGGGTCAGATGCTCTACCAGTACGTGCGCAGCGCCCTGGGCCTCATTGCCACGGGAGAGGACAAGCTCTCCCAGGCTCAGCAGCTGCTGCTGGGTACTCTGGTCATCGGTGCCAGCGACACCGTCACCAGCTTCTTCCTCACCAAATACCTGGACGCCTTCCACCGCCAGCACCCGGGCATCCGGCTGAAGATCGTCAGCGGCCGCAGCGCCAAGGTTTTGAGCCTGCTGAAGTCCGGCACGGTGGATATCGCCTTTGCCTCCTCCCCGGCAGACCCCGCCCTGCACCACTGGCCCTGCTTTGCCACCCACTCCGTTTTCGTGGCAGGCAGCGGATGCGACTGCGACTTTGACCATGTGTACTCCTGCCAGGAGATTGCGGCTTTCCCCCTGATCCTCCTGGAGCGCAAGGCCAGCAGCCGGGTGTTTTTGGAGCAGTATTTTCTCAAAAGCGGCGTCACGCTGACGCCGGAGATCGAGCTCTCCTCCCGAAGCCTTCTGGTGTCCCTGGCCCGCATCGGCCTGGGCGTTGCCGGCGTGACGCTGGAGTTCGTACAGGACTCCCTGGACGCCGGGGAGATCCGCCTGCTGAAAACCGACTTTGAGATTCCCGCCCGCAGCGTGGATATGTGCACCCTGCGGGACGTGACCCCCACAGCCGCGGCCTCCGCCTTTATGGAAATGGTCCGGGACGGGGTTTCGTGAGGTGGCGGTGTGGATACCTTCCTTTTGATCCTGGAGCTGGCGGGCACCCTGGCCTTCGCCGTCTCCGGCGCCATTACAGGCCTGAAAAAGAACATGGATCTTTTCGGCGTGTGCATCCTGGGGCTCACCACCGCCGTGGGCGGCGGCGTCATCCGGGACGTGATCCTGGGCAACACACCTCCCGCCACCTTTCAGGATCCCATTTACGCTATGGTGGCTCTGGGTACCTCCCTGGTGCTGTTTTTGCCGGGCATCCGGCGGCTCCTCATGTGGGATCAGCGGCTCTATGATTTGACACTCCTGGTGATGGACTCGGCGGGCCTGGGAATCTTCACTGTTATGGGCATCCGCATCGCCTACTCCAGCACCCCGGATCCCACCTTGTTTCTGCTGGTGTTCGTTGGGGTGGTCACCGGCGTAGGCGGCGGGGTGCTGCGGGACATCATGGCCGGGGACACCCCCTACATCTTCGTCAAACACGTCTATGCCTCCGCCTCCCTGGCCGGGGCCTTGGTATGTGTAGGACTCTGGGCAGTATGGGGAGAGCTGCCCGCCATTCTGGGCGGCACCGCCGTAGTGATCCTTATCCGCTTCCTCTCTGCCTATTTCCATTGGAACCTGCCCCATGCCCACGACTAAAACCAGACCGCCCCCCTGCCGGGAGGCGGTCTTGTCGCTGTCTAAAAAGGCCCGTTGGCCTTTTTAGACAAAGGGCTGCATGACGGGCGGGGTTCGATTTCTTGGGAAATTGTCACCCCGTCCGTCATGAGAAGTGTCATTCCCGAGGCGCATGTCCCCGGGAATGACGGAATTCCATTTGATTCCGTCGTCTGCGGACGACGGAACTCTGCGAGGCTTTCCTGTGGAGAAGCGCTTCGACAGGCCAAAGACCGCCCCCCTGCCGGGAGGCGGTCTTTTCCCTTACAGGTCGTCGATGTTCATTTTTTCGATCTCACTGCGCTTGCGGCGCTTCTCCCGCACCGCCCAGTAAATGGCCAGCAGCACCAGCGTGGGGATATTGGTCAGCAGGATCGTCAAAATCGCCATCAGGATATTTTGCACCACGCTGCCGGTATCCATCAGATTGAAGAGGTACAGCAGCGACCACAAAAAGGAGATCACCGGCAGCACCAGCCCCGGCCACTTACTCTCCCGCTTGGAGAGGAAGATCTGCAGCAGGATTCCGCCCACCACCAACACCAGCAGTACGATCAGGGTAACCCATATTACCCTTGTTGCCATTTCCATATCAAGTCTCCTCCTTCGTCTTGCGGTACGCGGTAATCAGGATCTTGGCAGTGTCGAAATCCAGCTTGTCGTCCACCGCCAGCCGCTTCACCAGGGACACATAGGGATCCGCCTCTGCGTTCTCCGTCAGCTGGATCTTCTGGATCAGCCGATCCAGCCGCAGCCGCACTGTGGGGTAGCTGACGCCGTACACCGACGCTACTTCTTTCAGGGATCCCGACGCCAAGAGAAATTTTTTGATGAAGGTCAGATCCTCGTCCTCCAGCTCCGCCATCCAGACCGGCATGTTGGCCATACATTCACGCCCCTTTCATAAAATTAATATAAACTTTAATTTTATGAAAGTCAATATTTATTTTTATAATAAATAAAATTAAAATCCCGCCGGAACCCCGGCGGGATTTTCAAGAAAACACAAATACAGATTTCTTCAACTTTACACGTTGAAGCGGAAGTAGAT
>PPYF01219143.1_pt1 | contig 42879 bp, 38 predicted proteins | sample 1559871 | NCBI WGS metagenome assembly PPYF01 (sample SAMN08240021, study PRJNA423297) | Human gut metagenome, whole genome shotgun sequencing project.
TTTATATATAGATTAAAACAATTATGAAATTTTTGTGAAAACTGTTACAATGTAATCGTAACCTAATTTTGAGAGTAAGGAGGAAAAATGAAAAGAAAATTATTACCAGTATTTCTGTCTTTCGCATTACTTGCGAACGGCTCTCTGACAGCTTTTGCAACTGATTCAAGTGTTGATACCGTTACAGAAAGCGATGCACAGACTACTGTTTCTGAAGATCAAGAGAATCCAGAAGAAACTACTCAGGAAGAAGTTTCTGAAGACGAAGCAGTTCCAGCTGATGAATCTGATGCTATCACAGATTTCGAAACTGCATATAAAGCATATACTTTTGGTGCAAATGTAAGCGGCCCAGATGCTATTTCAGCCGATAAAAATACCGTTGCTGTTTTAGACGTTCGTTCTTCTGTAAACTATGATATTTCTCACTTAGAGGGTTCTTTCTCAACACCTGTATTTAATGAGGATGGCAGTATCATCCAAACTTCTGAAGATGCTACTGCAAAAGCTTTCACAAAAACTGTAACTAATAACGCAAATTTCCAGAACAAAGAGCTTTACCTTCTTTGCAACAGTGGTGCAAGAGGGGCTCGTGCTGCTGCTGTTTTATTACAACGTGCTGGATATGATACCAGTCGTATTCATACCATTACAGGCGGAGCAACAGGTCTTGAAGTTCGTTACGCATTCCTTGGAACAAACAACGCTGTAACCGGTGCTGAAGCTGTAGCTGCTGTTGATTCAAATGACGTGGTTATCGTAGATGTACGTACAAAAGAGAACTTTGCAAACGGTCATTTGAAAAACTCTCTTTCTCTTCCTGTTTTCTATCTGAATGAAGAAGGAAAACAGGTTGTAGCAGAAACCAACCAAGATCCATATGCAAAAACCTTTGCTGAATATGTGCAGGCTAATCTTTCTACCTTCTCAGGCAAAAAAGTATACGTCCTCTGTAACAGCGGCCAAAGAGGTGCAAGAGCCGCCACTGCATTACTTGCAGACAACGGTGTTGACCCGAATACAATCTACACCATTACCGGTGGTGCAGGCGATAAAACAGTACAAAGTGCTTTTGTAACTGTAGACGGCTACAAATTCGTAAGCGGAACTGATGCTATTGCCGCTGCAAAAGACGGAAGTGCATACATTATTGATGTACGTTCTTCAAAAGCACAGACAAAGACAGGTACTTTGAAGGGATCTATTTCTCAGTCTCTGTTTGATGATAACAACAAACTTGACACTGCTGAAGCGGAAGCGCTTGAAAAAGCTTTCATAAAAGAAATTCCTTCAAAAATAACAGAAGACAAACCAATCTACATTATCTGCAACAGTGGTGCAAGAGGTGCGCAGAAAGCAACTCTGCTTCTTAGCAAACTTGGCTATAACACAAGCATCAAAGAAGATGGTAAAGTATACACCATTGAAAACGGTGCAAAAGGTCTGGAACTTCTGTACGCAATGTCTGGAACAGACGGAAATGCCGTAGACGGAAAAACAGCTGTTGCTGCTGTCGGAAAAGACGACGTAGTAATCCTTGACGTCCGTGCGACAGGTAACTATGGAAGTGGACACTTAAAAGGCTCTATGTCAACACCTGTATTCAATGCAAACGGAGTTGCCAAAACTACAGATGACCAACTTTCCAAAGATTTCACAAAATATGTAACAGACAACAAAGCCACTCTTGAGAAAAAAGAACTCTATCTTCTCTGCAACAGTGGTGCAAGTGGTGCAAGAGCAGCTACTGCTTTATTAAAATCTGCCGGATATGATCTTGCAAAAGTGCATACTATCACTGGTGGTGCAAAAGATGCTGATGTAAAAGCTGCTGCAATCTATGTTTCTGACACTCATGTAATCAATAAAATGGCAGATACAAAGAACTACCTGATTCTTGATGTACGTTCTACAGCTTCTTACACAAAAGGACACTTAAAGGGATCTCTTTCCCTTCCACTTTTTGACAAAGATAACAAACTTCCGGATGATCTCGCAAAAGCATTTACAGAATATGTAGCTGCTCACAAAGCAGATTTTGAAGGAAAAACAATTTACGTTCTTTGCAACAGTGGTGCAAGAGGTGCTGCAAAAGCAACTCAGCTTCTCAAAGAAGCCGGAATCACCAACGTATTCACCATCGAAAACGGTGCAAAAAGTGAAGTGATCCAGAAGCATTTTGTAACAGATCCTGTCGCTGATCCTGATACAAAGAAAGACAACAATGGTAAAGATAACAATAAAAACCTGAATAACGGTAAAACCACTACTGCTGCTACAACAAAGACAGGAGATACCGCTCCTATCGCTGCTCTCGCAGTTGCAATGCTCGCTGCTCTTGGCGCAATCATTGCATTCGGTAAGAAAAAAATTGTAAAATAATAATTATTCCCAAAAAGGTTACAAAAGCGGGACGTTGACTAAATTGCCAACGTCCCGCTTTTTCAAATCCATTCATATTCATACGATGTTCAGATCTCGTTGATCTGCTTCTCTTTTATTTCTCCAGATCTCCTTCCACACACCATCTGTAAAAAGATTCGTCATAGTTCTCTGAATTTTCAAAGCCACACATTTCCATTACAAGCTGCATATAAGCTGAACGGATTCCTCCGGTACAGTAAGTAATAATATGATCCTCTTTTGAAAGTCCTGCATCTTCAAACATCTTGGTCAGATCTTCATTACTCTTTAATGTACTGTCACTGTTAAACAAATCCGTATAACGGATCTGGATTGCCCCTGGAAGATGTCCCCCATTTTCCTCCCCATACATTGTCTTTCCATTATATTCTTTATCTGTACGGGTATCCACAATTTTACAGTCGTCATAAATCTCTTTCAGCTCATCCGTATTGATCACATGCGTTTCATCAATCGAATCAATTTCTACCGATACCGGTTTCGGCTCTGCTACTCCTTTGACAGTCTCAACTCCTGCTGCTTTCAGTGCTTTGATCCCGCCATCTACGATTTTCACATCCTCATAGCCTGCCGCGATCAGCTCCCATGCAATCCTGCCATCTTCTCCCCAACCTTTCTCCGCATTTGAAAAAAGCACGATTTCCTTATCTTTTGCCAGCCCAAGCTCTCCTAATCTTTCGCTCAGGCGCTTTGTATCAAGAATACATCCCCAGTTTGCATCCCCCGCTTCCCCGTCTTCGCAGGTTGCCAGATACTGCCATGTCGTTGCCACTGCACCTTTTACAGTACCTTTTTTCGCCTCATCTTCACCTCTTGCATCCACTACGATGATATCGTCCAGATTTTCTTTCACATAGTCGGCGGTTACTACATACTTTCCTTCAAATGGTTCACTGCTGTCTGATTCCGAATTCTTTGCACCACATCCTGAAAGTGATGAAATCGCAAGAATTCCTGCAAGAAATAATGCTGTTCTTTTCATAATCTTTTCTCCTCGTCTAATCTTCTTTCTTCTAACTATAGCATATCTTCAATCTATTCACTAATTGATTGTCCTTATCCCGGATTAAGTATATTCATCTTTTCTATAAATCACTTTTTCAGCAGACGCATGATTTTTCTCATCGGTTCTGTTATTTTCCAGCTGGTTGAATTTGCATATGTCTGGATCATTTCATCCTGCTCCCTGATCTTATCCTCATATTTCTTAAGCTGCCCTGTTTTCTGTTCCATCCGTCTGCCAAGTTCATCCAGCTGTTCTTCATAATGCGCGGCCTGCCTTCGCTGTCCTTCTATATATTCCTGCTGCTGTTCAATCGCTGCATTTTGTTTTTCAAGCTGTTCTTTCTGCTGCCCGATATACTCATCTTTCTGTTTGAGAATATCTTTATAATACGCCAGTTGCTGGCTTCCTTCTTCAATTTCACTTATCAGCCATGGCGTCTTATACATATGTTCTCCATTCCACTGATACAGATCAAAAATATCCAGATGAAAATGCTCTCTTAAAGTCTCCATTGCATTTGCTTCTCTCATAATCTGCCCTAGCATTTCCATCCCCGCTGCTTTCAGTCCCGGTACTTCCTCTATACATTTCATCAACCAGAATGCTTTTTCAAATTCCAGCTGTAAATGTGATACAGAATCCGGATTCCGGAAATCTTCCCGGAAAAACTGACAAAATTTTTCATCCGTCATCGATTCAACACAATTTTTCCGGATCATGACAGATTCATTAAATGCGCGGACTGAATTTTCTCTTGTTGACATACTGATCTGTTTCTTTCCTTTTATATCCCATTGAAAGCGGATCAGTCTCTCTTCCAGAACCGTGATCTCTGCTTCACTTACAATCCGAAGCCACAGATCATAATCTGCCAGCTGGCGATACAAAAGATTGAAATATCCGATCTTATCCAATACAGATTTTCTGACCAGAGCTGAGGGATGACAAAGAAAATTCCCAGATTGCAGAAGCGTATGCAGATATTCTTTCTGTGTCGAACACTTCCTGTCAAAAAGCTCTGCCATATCCCTGCATTCTTCTGACAGATCATTGCCACTTTCATCAACCAGATATACTCTCGTAAAACATGCCCCGAGCATCCGATCCTCTTCCATAACCGTCACTTGCTTTTCCAGCTTGTCCGGCAACCATGCATCATCGCTGTTCATAAATGCCACATAGTCTCCTTGGCAGTGATCAAGCCCCTGATTTGCTGCATAACAGTAAAACGAATTCCGATTCAGTTTAAAATATCTGATCCGTGGATCCTGATAGCTTTTAATCAGTTCTTCTGTTCCGTCGGTCGATCCGTCATCTACGATGACAAATTCAAAATCCGGATACGTCTGACAAAGTACGCTGTCAATCGCCTGTTTCAAACAAAATCTCCGGTTATAAGTACACATCAAAACGCTAACCATTATTCTACATCTCCAACAACAGCCCATCTCCAGAATGACTGATCATAATTGTATGTATGTTCAAATCCACACATTTCCATTACCAGCTGTGTATATGCCGAACGGATTCCTCCTGTACAATAAGTGACGATCTCATCATCTTTAGACAGTCCGGCATCCTCAAACATTTTTGTCAGTTCTTCATTGGATTTCAGATATCCCGCATCATCGAACAGATCCGTGTACCGGATATGAATTGCTCCCGGAAGATGTCCTCCCTTTGCCTCATCATACAGGATTGCTCCTTCATATTCTTCATCGGTACGCACATCCACAATTTTGTACTCGTCATAATTCTTCTGTAATTCTTCGGTTGTCATCACATGGGAATAATCAATTTCATCGATTTTTACTTCTGCCGGTTCCGGTTTGGATGCGAGGAACTGTGTCTTGATTCCACTGTCTTTCAACGCCTTCCATCCGCCATCTACCATCTTCACATCTTCATATCCGGCTGCCCGGAGTTCCCAGAGAAGTCTCGCATCATCTCCCCATCCATCTAGGGTCTCACCGATCAGAATAATTTCTTTATCCTTTGTAATTCCAAGATTGCCAAGAGTCTCTTCCAGCTGTTCCGGCTCCTGGATGCACCCCCATTTCTCATCTCCCTGTTTTCCTTCTGTAATACTCCAGTCCTGCCATACTGTAGCAATTGCACCTTTTACAGTTCCAAGGATTGCCTTTTTTTCTCCCCTTCCATCTACAAACAGCGTATTTTCATCTCCAACCTTGCTGATTGCATACTCCGGCTCAACGATCCACTCTCCCACAAAATGATTTTCATTGGATTTCTCTGCCGTACTTTCCGTCTTCTGTTTCTGTCCACATCCTGTCAGACCAATTGCTGCTACAAGCAATACACTGCATAACCACTTTGTTATTTTTCTCATTCCTTTTTCCTCCTTTAATCATCACCATAATAGTAATCTTCCTCATAATAATCCGGCGGTGTTTCTGTATCCGGCTGCTGTGGTTCTGTCACTGCTGATGAACCAGATCCACTGTCGGCTGATGAATTGCCAGAATCCGTTCCGGCATTTCCATCTTCCGTCACTTCTATATTACTTTCTGTATGATTCGTTTCCTCAGATGTCTTGTCTTCCGACTTTTCATTCTCTTTTTCCGTCTCGTCTGTTTCCTCATATTTTCCACTGAAAAGCGCATCTTTTATTTCATCATCAATTCCTTTTACTGTCCCTGATACCTGATAATCTGTATCTCCAAACAGGAACTGATGTACTTCGGCAACATTGGATGCCAGTGTATCTGCGATTTCTGTACTTCCTACACCAGAAAGCATTTTGGAATACCTTGTATTTGGAAATCCAAGTGTTTCACCTACTTTATATTTTTGAAAATCTTTCGCATAATTCAGAATTTCAGTAAAAGAAAAATTGGTTGCAATCTGTGGAAAAACACTGTCAGCAATCTTATTGATCGTCGTCAGATCCATCTGCTGCAGCTTCTGCATGATATTCAGAAGGACGATTCTCTGACGCACTGTACGCTGCGCGTCTCCACCATCTGTATAACGGATTCTCGCATAAGAAACCGCCTGTACTCCATTCAGATGATAGCTACCTCCGACTTCCGGCTCAATCTTCTTATAACTTTTTCCGGTTACTTCAGAAGTCTCCACACAATAATTATTCATGTGGACTACTTCTGCATCAGTCAGCTCCAGATCCATTCCTCCCACCGCATCAATTACATCGACTAAGGCATTAAAGTTCACAGATACATACTTCTCAATGTTCATATCCATGTTCTCATTCAAAAGAGCAACACCCCCATCCGGTCCGAAATAAGAATAAGCTGCATTCGCCTTATTATAACTTCCATCTTTCAGCCGCATAAAAATATCACGGTACACCGATACCATTTTCACTTCATAAGTTTCCTGATTCAAACTTACGATCATGATCGTATCACTTCGATTTCCTTTATCCAGCGAACCGTCCCTGGAATCCAGCCCGAATACTGCCACATTCAGGTATCCACTCTTATGTTCCACCTCTTCTGTAATCGATTCCTTCAGTGTTTCTTTTTTTACTTCGATTTTCTGGATTTTGTTCACTTTGCTGGCAGCATAACCAAATACGGCACCTGCCATCCCCAGAACAAGAATCAGCATCATGCAAATAATCCCAATAATCTTTTTCTTCCACGACCATCCTGCTATTTTTTTAAGCATCCTCATCATTCCTTCCTCTCCAGTATTTATGATTCATTGTCAGTTTCATGATGAAACTTTCCGGTAATTGTCGGTAATGTTTTCCCATCTGGTAGCCCAGATATTTGCACCCGCTTTCCACAAACAGCTGTATAATCTGCAAATATTTTCTTTCTTTTAAAAGCTTTTTCACAAGTGTGCAAATCAGGTGTATGCCTTCTTTCTCTGACTTTACTTTTTCAAATATTTCTGGATGACATGCCTGCGATACACCCTGGTCAAAATTTCTCCTTATCAGCTCTCTGTAAGTATACTCATGAGAATGAATCACCCGTGCATCTGCTTTATAAATAATCTTCCATCCATTTTGGATTGCTCCTGCTGCAAAGACCAAATCTTCATTGAAGATGACCGGATGCGGAAATCCTCCCAGTTCCAGATAGACTCCTCTCCGATAGGCAGCACACACATTGGAGCAAAAATAAGTTTTTATTCCCAGTTTTGGCAAATCCTTCTGCGATTTAATCTGGCTTTTTGGGGGATAATTGAAAACTCTCGTATATTTTTCCAACAGACCACAGTTCTGATCCGGTATCTGTCTGGCATAAGCTGCCACAGCATCCGGATGCTCATTTAATACTTCTGAAAGCTTTTCCAAAAGAAACGGATCTGCCGGAACTGCATCCTGGGTCATCATGACCACAATATCTGCATCTGACATCCAGATTCCCTGCTCTCTGGTTCTTCCATGATCAAATTCTTTTTCCAAAATCGGAATCTCTGTAACAGAAACCCGGTCTTTACAAACCGAAACATCCAGCTTTATCCCATCCCTGGTGTGTAACAGAATGATTTGCTCCGGAAGGTGCGTCTGTCTGCAGAGCCTGTACAATACTTTATGCAGTTTTTCTGTCGGTCTGTAGACCGGTATGATCACATCTATCTTCATCTTCCGTCAAAAAATCCTTTAAAAATTGTCAGAATCAATATTTTCATATCAAATACCATTGTCCAGTTCTCAATATAGTAAAGATCATATTCGATCCGCTTCTCAATGGAAGTATCTCCCCGGTAGCCATTGATCTGCGCCCATCCAGTCATTCCCGGACGTACCTGATGTTTTACCATATAACGTGGAATTTCATCCCGGAACTTTTGCACAAACTGCGGTCTTTCCGGTCTTGGTCCCACCAGACTCATCTCCCCTTTCAGCACATTAAAAAGCTGCGGCAATTCATCTATACTTGTTCTGCGGATCAGCTTTCCAACCGGTGTAATCCTCGGATCATTCCTGGTAGACCATTCTGCTTTTTCCTTTTCTTCATCCTGCATAATCATAGACCGAAATTTGTACATATAAAATACCTGGTTATGCAGTCCAACTCTTTCCTGCCGGTAGATCACACTCCCTTCCTCTGTCAAGGCAACCACCAGCACAGTAAGCAGCATGACCGGTGAAAAAAGAATGATTGCAACCGTTGCCCCAATCAGATCAACTGCCCTCTTTGCCACCCTGTTCCGCATGATATTCAGTGGAACTCTGCGGACATGAATCACCGGAATCCCCTGCACATCCTCAATATAAGGCCTGGTAGAAATCACATTTCCAAAATCAGGAATCATTTTCGTGTGTACCCCTGCCTTCTCACAGACATCCACAATCCGCTCCAGTTTTCCATAATCCTCCGCACGAAGCGCAATCACAACCTCATCCAGTTCATTCCCCTCCAGTATTCTTTCCAGTTTCTCTTCATCTTTCAGATGGGCAAACACTTGATATCCCCACTTTGGATTCTCTCTCAGCCTGTCCATATACTGTTCTGCCATCTGACTCTCTCCAATCATCAGGATATGTTTCTGATTCAGTCCCTGCTTTCGCATTTTCCACAAAATTGTGCGAATCAGATATCTCGAAGCAAATTCCAGCGAGATGTTTATAAAGAAGAAAATACACAGCATCTGTCTTGAAAAATGCTCCTGCTTTATAAAATAAAGTACCAGGATAAAGATCATAAATCCAATTCCATTGGCACGGATGATATCCATCAGCTCCTTACGGTAACTTTTTACCCTCCTCGGCATATAAAGCTGAAAAATACTATACAAAAGCAGATATCCAGGGATTATTAAAAACAAAGCTGAAAAATACGTTTTCGCCGGCAGAACCCCTGCGTCCTGCACAAAAAGCCCACTTTTAAATCTCAGATACCATGAGAAAAAATATGTAGCACCAATGATTCCCGCATCCATACATACCTGCGCTTTATTTAACATCCGCTGATTGTTCTTTATCAAAATACCACCATCTTTTCTCTATCCATCTTCTTTTTCACGCAAAGAATAATCACACTTCACCAGCGTAAGATTAGGATTGTACATCGGATCTCCTTTTTCCATGATTTCAGACCAGTTCCGGCGTACATAATCAATCTCACACTGATATCTTCTGATCTTTTCCTCATTATCTTCTGCCCCTCTCGATCTGGATTCATAATGATACAGTTTCACATAAGGATCATACACTACAAGATATCCACATCTGCGTACCTTCAGACAGAAATCAATATCATTGAACGCCACTGCAAGTTGCTCCTCAAATCCACCCACTTCTTCATATACAGAACGCTTTACCATCATACATGCTGCGGTCACCGCTGACAAATCCTGCTGAGTACTTGCTTTGTGCAGATACCCGGAATAACCTTTTGGAAGTCCCCGGAACATATTACCAGCAATTCCCCGAATCCCAACAATGACTCCAGCATGCTGCACCTGACCATTTGGATAATAAAGCTTTGCTCCGACAATCCCGACTTCTTTTCTCTGGCAGTTCGCAAGCATTTCTCCTAGCCAGTCCTTTCCAATCACTTCTGTATCATTATTCAGAAGTACCAGATATTCTCCATCAGTCTCGCTTACTGCGTAGTTGTTAATCGCCGAATAATTAAATGGCCCATCCCATCTCAGAATTCGGATATGGTCCGATTCTATTTTATCATAGTAAGCAAACGTCTCTGCTTTTTTACTGTTATTTTCAATAATCGTAATCTCATAATTCTTATAAATCGATTTGGAAATGGACTGCAGACATTTTTCCAGATCTTTCACATGATCTTTATTGGGAATCAGAATGGAAATCTTCGGATTCCCCTGCACCTTATACCGGACACGATAAAACCCTCTATCCAGTTCCGGTAAAACTTCTGCATGTTCACCACATCTTAGCAGATGTGCTTCTATGGCACGCTGTCCAGCCTCAAATGCATAAGTTTTACTGATTGGATTATCCGCAGTAGAAACCTGATGTACCCTCCAATGATAAAGAATCCTCGGCACATGCGCCGTTATCGTTTTTTCCACACACCTGAAAACCAGATCGTAATCCTGCGCTCCGTCAAATTCACTTCTTAGTCCACCAACTTCTTCGATCAGACTTTTTCTTATCACACAAAAATGACAGATATAATTATTTGCCCGCAACAGATCCAGATTGAAATCCGGTTTAAAATGCGGCTGAAAATGTTTTTTCAGATCTGCTGTCACTTTGTCCTCATCAGAATAAAGAAGTCCGGTCTCCGGATATTCATTCAGTTTCTTTACCATCTCATACAATGCATCCGGCGCAAGCAGATCATCCTGATCCAGAAAACCAATATAGGTTCCGGCAGCTTCCTTTATCGCTGTATTTGTATTTTCAGAAATTCCTCTGTTTTCACGCATTCCGATCAGACGGACAGTTTTTCCTTTAAACACATCCTCTTCGAGAATTTCTTCTATTCTGCGTCTCTCTTCATCCGAAACAGCCATACAGAGTTCCCAGTTTTTATAAGTCTGCCGGCATACTGACAAAAGCATCTGTCTCAAAAATTCCTCCGGCGCCTGATATACCGGAACAACAATACTGATCAGGGGTGCATACGAAAACGCTTCCTGTCTTTGTCTTTCCATCTCTTCTTTGGTCCGCCTGTGATTCTGATACCATTTTTCATAATCAATCTTCTGAAAACGGATCCTTTCTTTTAAACGTATCATAAACTCTTTTGGTCCAAAGTACCGAAGATATACAAGCCCTTTTTTTACCCGATACAGAGACATTTTATTGAACATCTCCTATCTCCTCTCCACTTTTGCCAGATGATTCAGTCCAAAGTCATTATGATCCAGTGTCAGATTCGGACTGTAATACGGATCTCCATTTTCCAGAATCTTTTTCCACCTAGTCTGAAACAATTTAATTTCTCTGTTAAAACGTTCAATTTTCTCCTCTGTGTCTTCATATCCTCTTGACTTGGACTCATAATGAATCAGTTCCGCATATGGATCATATACGATCAGATATCCTGCTTTCCGTATTTTCAGACACAGATCTACGTCATTAAATGCCACCGCAAACTTCGGATCAAATCCTCCGACTTCTTCATACACCTGTTTTTTTATCATCATACAGGCTGCTGTCACTGCACTCAGATCATGGATCACCTGCGCCCTCGCAAAATATCCTGGCGAATCTCCGTCCATTCCAAGGAATGCATGTCCTGCCACTCCTCCAAGCCCGATGATCACTCCTCCATGCTGAAGCGTTCCATCTTCATAATACATTCTCGCCCCGACAGCACCTACATCTTCCCGCATACAATAGCTCAACATTTCTTTAATACAGTCATTGCCGATCATTTCTGTATCGTTGTTCAGAAACAGCAGATATTCGCCGGTCGCATGATCAATTCCATACTGATTGATCTCCGGATAATTGAATCCTTCTCCTTTCCAGTACAAAACCTTAACTTTTGGATACTCATGCATGATCCTTCTATAATCTTTAAACGTTTTCTTTTTCTGGCTGTTATTTTCTATAACAAGAATTTCTATATTCTCATAGGTATTTTTTTCCCGGATCGATCGCAGGCATTTGATCAGATCATCTGTGTGATCTTTGTTCGGAATAATAACCGATATCTTAGGTGTTTGTTTTACCGGATATTTCGTCCGGTACATTCCCGGATACTTCGTTGGAATGACTTCTGCTTCAATTCCCATTCTTCTGTAATGCGCTCTTACCGCTTTTGCACCTGCATCCACAATATAGGATTTATTGTCTGCACTGCCTGCTGTAGATCCTTCGCATGCTCGCCAGTGATATAGGATTTTCGGTATATGCCGGATCTTATCGGTCTTCTCAACACACCGGAGTACAAAATCATAGTCCTGTGCACCATCGTATTCGCCGTTCAACTTTCCTGCCGCCTGATATAATTCCTTTTTAACAGCCACCAGATGACAGAAATAATTTGTTGTACAAAGCATATCTGGATTAAAATCCGATTTGAAATGAGGGAAGAAATACTCTTCTCCATCCATCGTAATCTTATCTTCATCCGTATAAATAAGCTCTGTATCCGGATATTCATTCAATTCTGCCACACACTCATACAATGCGTCCGGTGTCAGCAGATCATCATGATCCATAAAAACGATATAATCTCCCGTTGCCATATCCAGTGCCACATTTGTATTATCCGAAATATGCAGTTGTTTTTTATTGTCCTTCACCCGGATTCGGCTATCCTTCTTTGTGTATTCTTCCAGAATCCCTGCAATCGACGAATCTTCTCCACTGCCATCTGAAAGACAGAGCTCCCAGTTCTGATAGGACTGTCCTCTTACAGAATCCAGCATTTCCCGCAGATATCTTTCCGGTGTCCGGTAAAGAGGAACAACAATCGAAATCTTCGGCATCCGGGTAAATTGCTTTCTCTTCTGCCGGTACAGTCTGATCCTGGACGGCTCATGTCTTCGCAGCCATTCTTCATACTCTGTACCGTTTTTCCCACTCAATTTGTCACCCGCCCTGATAAACGCTGCACGGATTCCAAACTGACGATAATAGATTCTGACTTTGCGAAAATCATCCAGCATTTTCTGACGTCGCAGTTTTCTTTTGAGATTCATGATCTCTTCCGCATTTTTCTCTTCTTCTTCAAAGCATACTTCCAGTTTTCGCGGAATACCTTCCTCACAAAATGCCTTAAACCCGGCAATCTCTTCCTTTTTACATTCCGGATACTCTCGCAGCACATCCAGACGCCGGATTTTTTCTTCTTTCATCTCCAGTTCATTCTGATTCTCATCCAGAAACCGAATCGATGCATTTTTCCTGCTATAATACCATCCCTCGACTGAAAATCCTTTTTCTTCAGTATTCACCTTATCTATGCTGTTTGCCAGCCATTTCTCCAGGTTCTTCAATTCACTGACTGCAAAGGTCTTCATCAATTCTTCTTTTCCACGATACGACTGCAATACTTCCAGTCTGGACGCTTCTCTCCAGTCTTTCGGAAGATGTATCCAAAGAAAAAACTGTTTGGTTATAAGTCTTTTTCTTATCTTACGGAACTTCAACGGATGAATACGGATTCCATCCGTTGTATAAAATAGTTTCTTTCCATCCAGCCGGATTTCAATCCGGTTTCCATCTGGTCTGTTATCCAGAAAATATCCCGTAATAAGTAATCTGTCTTTTTCTTTTACATGAAACCGACATGTTGCGATATAAAAAGCATTTTCCATTTTTCAAATCCTCTCACTTCCACACTATCTGGAAAATAACCAGTTCAAAAACTGAAAGAAAACACAGATATACAATACTAACAGCAGAAATACGTAAAATGTTTCTATATCAAACCGATATGTAACCGTCTTTAAAATTAAAGTTCCTTCACTTTCTTCACTATTTATTTTCAAATTTGTTCCTTCCTCTGATGTCTTTTCCGTATAAAGTGCAATAGAATCTTTTTCAAATACTACTTTATACGCCTTCCCCCTGCATCTGGTTACCGTATCAAACGAAAATTCATTGAATTTGCCCGTTTTTATATCTCCCACCTTCTTCACAGATTCCGCAACCGTTTCTCCATTTTCACAATCCTGAAGATAAATTCGGATCTCTGTTTCTGGATCTTCCTGCAAATTCTGGCATTTCACCTGGATTCCATCCAGTGTCTCCTCCTCACAGACAAATTCCTGCGATATCTGATCCTGCGACACATCCATCATGACATACTGGTCATTTTCTATCATCCGGTCATAAATCGCATGCGTCTTATGAACATGTCCATAAACAAATGCAAGCAGAATCAGCACAATAACTGCTGCCAACTTTTCTACTTTTCTCATTTTTCCCTCTTATTCTGCTTCCTGATATTCTCTGCACAACTCATCTGCATCCCCGATACTGCGAACTCTTCCATGTTCCAGCCATACAATCCGGCTGCACAGATTTCTCACCTGCTCCATATTATGCGAAACAAACAAAATCGTAGCTCCATTCTCCTTCATCCGGTTAATTCTTGCTTCACATTTCTGCTGAAAATGGAAATCGCCTACCGATAATACTTCATCCACGATCAGAATATCCGGCTGTCCGATTGTTGCTACCGCAAACGCGAGACGCGAAAACATTCCCGATGAAAAATTTTTCACCGGTACATCCATAAACTGGTCCAGTTCTGAAAACTCTACAATCTCTTCATAGTGCTCCTCCAGATATTCCCTGGTATATCCAAGCAACGTCCCGTTCAGAAATACGTTCTCCTTCGCAGTCAGGTCAAAATCAAACCCTGCTCCCAGTTCGATCAGCGGCGCGATCACACCGGAAGTCTTAACGCTGCCACAGGTTGGTTTCATGACACCGGCAATGATTTTCAACATCGTACTTTTTCCACTTCCGTTTACACCGATCAGTCCCAGTGTTTCTCCTTTATAGACTTCAAACGACACATCCTGCAGTGCCCAGAAATCCTGATAGGTAATCTTTTTCTTTACTCTCTGTATAAAATATTCCTTAAATCCATCAAATTTCTCTGATGCCAGACTGAATTTGATGGAAACATCTTCTACTTTTACAATTACTTTTTTCTCCATCCTTACTCCTACAAATCAAAGATAAAACCATCCTGATGCTTATAAAAAACCCAGCATCCCACTCCAAGACACAGTACAGCTTCTGCTGCTGTCACCAGAAGCATCACCAGACCTGGAAGTCTGCCATAGATCACAACATTCCGGAACATGATCAGAATACTGGTCAGAGGGTTTATCATTACCAGATGGTATAACCATTCCGGCAGAATCGACATTGGATAGATAACCGGTGTCAGATACATCAGCACTGCCATCAGCACCGAATACAAGTGCAGAACATCCCTGTATTTCACCGCAATCGTCGCCAGAATCAGTCCAATCCCCAGAGCCAGAACCACCAGCAAAAAAAGTGGCACAACTGAAAGAAGCATTGTCCAGTGAAGCTCCGCACGCATACCGATCATAATCAGAAATAACGCTGCACAGGATGCCATCAGATTGATCAGACTGGAACACACCCTTGACATCACGAATACATATTTCGGTACATACACCTTCTTTATCAGAGATGCACTCCCGATAATTGCTGACATTGCATTTGTCGTAGCGTCATTGAAAAAGTTAAAAATAACCTGCCCACATAACAAATACAACGGAAAATTCTCTATATCAAATTTAAACAGATTTGAGAAAACGATGGATAAAACCGTCATCATAAGAAGTGGATTCAGCAGTGTCCATAAAACCCCCAGTATGGAACGCCGGTATTTCACCTTCACGTCTCTTGAAACCAGTTCTTTTAAAAACGGCTTAAATTTGACAAAATTTTGAATATAAACTGACATATTTTCTTCCCCTTTAAATTATAATTATATTATTTTTTCAGTCTTTATTCAATCAAATCCCTTACACTTATCATTGATTTTCTCTATTTCTTTTATTGATTTTCCGAATAAGTAAAGGAGTCTGCATAAAGCAGACTCCCTAACGGACATCCTTATATAATTTTGCAATCTCTTCTGCCGGAACACCATCCCGGTACATGGCTCTCAGCCGGTTCATAAGCCACATTACTTTCAGCTTTTCGATTGTATTTCCGCCAAATCTTCTGTCTGAAGTATAAATCCTGTGTCTTGTCATCCCAAGCGGAATCCCTTTTTCTTTGAGGATCAGTGAAAACTGATAATCCTCCAGAATCGGCATCTCTGGAAATTTTCCCACTTCAAAAAACAACTTCCGGTCAATGAAAATCCCCTGGTCTCCAAACATTACTTTTCTGTCTTTAATCCTGTGATTGGAGATCACCCTGCAGGTGAACATAAAAAAGTTATATGAATGAAATGCAATTCCAAAACACCCTGCCCGGTATTTTTTCATTACAGTCTCAATCTCTTCTAATGCTGTAGGTGGAACTTCACTGTCGCAGTGCAGGAAAAAAAGTACATCTCCACTGCTTTCTTCCGCTCCCATGTTCATCTGCTTTGCCCTTCCTTTCGGGGACTGAATCACCGGATACCGGTCCTTCAAAAGTGCCAGTGTTCCATCCGTGCTTCCCCCGTCTACAAACAGAATCTCACATCTTTCATTCAGCGGCTCCAGTGTCTCCATCAGCCTTTCAATTGTCGATTCTTCATTGTATGTTGGTATAATAATTGATATTTTCATCTCTACTTCACGGTTTCATTTTCTACGTTCATCCAGGTATCATACAGATTTCTCCGGAACTCGTCCGCATCTCTGATCACCGGGATCTTGAGGGTGCAGTTCTTTTTCGCTTCATCCTCTGCCAGAATCATTCTTCCCTTTGTAAGCTTTTCTGTTGACAGCTGCATGTCCACTATCTGTGTCTCAAAAAGTTCCGGATGCATCATGTAAGCCGCAGCGATCGCATCCCAGTTATAATATCCGGGAATTCCATATTCATCCCAGTTATTGTCAAACCAGTAATCCGTCTCATTCTTGATCAGCCTTACAACTCCCTTACTCAGATCCGAAAGTTCTCTTTCATACTCTTCTCTTGTAAAAAGTACCTTCAGGCAATTATTACCCGTAATAACCGCAACATCCGTTCCACTGGTAAGTGTCGCATAAGTTGCCAGCGGATCACAGGAGAAATTAAGTTCATCCATTTCCCGCTTTGCAAAGATCAGCGGTTCTGTTGTTCCTCCCATCAATACGATACTCTTCACCTGATGAAAAAACTCAGGATTGTGTTTCCAGGCTCCATAAAGATTTGTCACGGAACCCGTCACCAGAATTTCCAGCTCCCCGGCATATTTTTCTGCCATCTCGGCAAGATAATGTGCCGCTTCACTTTCGGTTTCTCCAGGTGTTGCTCCACCTTTGTAAACGCGCAACTCGTCATGCCCGATTTTCTTTACAAACTTCTTTGTATTTTCGTAAACCTTCTCCAGCGTATTGTTCCCATAAGTTGTCGTCACTCCCAGGACCTCTGCTTCCGGATCCCCCAGAAGATACAGCAGTGCCAGTCCATCATCTACATCACACCCGTTAATTCCAAACGTACAGTCACAATCATGAATTATTTTTCGCATACCATTCTCCTTTTATCACTTCTGAAACAAAATCCCCTGTCTTTCATCAATTTTGATGCCAACCAGTTCTCCTGTTTTTACCCCCAGTTTCATCCAGTCACGGTGAAGCATCCATACTGTCAGCTTTCCATCTGCATACTTCAACAGGATTTCTGCTGTTTCCCCCTCAAACATAACTTCTTCAATCTGATACATTCTTTCCGTCTCATCTACGGTCAGCGTGATCGCCGATGGTCTGACCATCAGTTCATACTCTCCTTCCGCTTTCTGCGTCTCAAATGAAACTGCCCGGCTTACGAATCTGCCATTCTCCACTTTCCCAAAAATATAATTTGTCTGTCCCATATAATCTGCCACCACTCTGGACTCTGGGTGGTAGAACATCCTCTCCGGCTTATCATACTGAAGCACTTCTCCTGCTTTCATCAGAGCGATCCGGTCAGACACCTTCATCGCTTCTTCTTTATCATGCGTGACCATAACGACCGTAAGCCCCATCTCATGATGCAGCTTTCTTACCAGATCTGCCATCTCGCACCGCAGATTCTCATCCAGGCTTGAAAATGGTTCATCAAGAAGAAGAATTTTCGGATCTGCCGCAAGCGCTCTTGCCAGCGCGACCCTCTGACGCTGTCCACCGGACATTTCCCGGATCTTACGCTTCTCAAATCCTTCCAGCTGGACAGCTTTTAACAGTTCTCCTACCTGCGCCTGCTTATCTTTTTTCGGGATTTTTTTCAGATCCATCGAAAAGCTGATATTCTGTTCTACCGTCATATGCGGAAACAGTCTGAGATCCTGAAAAACAATCACGGTTCCTCTTTTTTCCGGTGCAAGATTTGTAATCGATGTGTCATCGATCCGGATATCCCCTTCCTGCGTTTCAAGAAGACCTGCAATGCTTTTTAACAGTGTTGTCTTTCCGCAGCCTGAAGCGCCAAGAAGCGAAACAAATTCTCCCGTTCTAATCTCCAGATTTATATTCTTCAGTATTCTTGTCTTTTGTAAATCTACACAAAGTTCTTTAATTGTAAGACTCATGTGCTCCTCCTGCCTAATAATATTCTACTTCCTGTGCCTTTGTAAAACGTCCCACGATCCATTCCAGTATTCCAAACACCAGAAGCATGATCACCAGGAATATCACACTGTAAATGCTGGCAAAATTACGTTCTCCGCTTCCGAGATATGGAACCATGACGATCGCAAATGTTTTGACATTTCCCCCGCCGATCATCAACGTCAGGAAATACTGACTGAACGAAACAACAAATGCCATCGAAAACGCAGAAAGCATGACCGGAAACAGATTCGGAAGTGTCACTTTAAAAAACGCCTGAAGCGCACCAGCCCCCAGAACTCTTGCCTGCTCCTCCAGCTTTACCCCCATTGCTCTTGTTCCATCCTGCATCAGCGTCACTGCATACGGAAGAGAACAGATCAGATGGACAATAATGACTCCCTGAACGGTTCCGCTTAATCCACATTTGATAAAGGTAATCTGAACCCCCATCGCAAACACGGTTCCCGGAACAAGAAACGGAAGCATCGACATAAATGAAAACAGCCGCTTTCCAAAAAAGTCATAGCATTCCAGCGCCCTCGCCGTCATTGTTCCGATCACAACCGACAGGAACGCGACCGAAGCCGATATGAAAAGACTGGACATACAAAGTCGCACAAGCTGCTGCCTGTTTCTCAGTATTCCATTCACCGCTCTCATCGAAAATTTCTGCGGGATAAGTGACGGCCATGCCCATCTCTCTGTCCCTACCCAGACAAGGATCGTAAGAATTGGTACAATCACCAGGAAAATAAAAATGCCTATGATCAGGCCTTCCCAGATGTTCTTTTTTCTTTTCATCTTCCTGTTCCTCCTAACCTGCCAGCTTCTTCGTGCTCCGGCGAAGTAATATGTAATATAAAACTGCTGCAATCAGAGAGATCACGATCAGGATTCCATTGATCGCCATCGCATACGGTCGCGCCCGAAGATCAGGTTTGGTATATTCCAGATAAGCCAGAACCGGCAGCGCCTTTGGTATCGTTGCTCCAAGTATGAACGGCAGCTCATATGCTCCAAGTGCAAATACAAAGATGATCAGAAAACCACTGAGCACTGTATTCATACATAAAGGAAGCGTTACTTTCATGAAGGCCTGAAGTTTATTCGCTCCAAGATTGGTCGCTGCTTCTCCAAGACTGCCATTGATATTCGCCATCAGAGCAATCACAAAATAGATTATGAATGGAATTTCCTTCCACAGATAGGCAAGAATTACACCAAGTCCATATCTGTCATAGAGCAGCATCGGAAACTGCTGCTGATCCGTAATCAATCCTGCATTTGCAAGGATTCTCGCAAGGATTCCATTTTGCGAAAGAATATTTACAATAAAGAGTGCCACAACAACATGGGGAACAATGATTGGAATCTGAACGATCCGCATAATGATTCCGCGCACTTTTCCGGCACTCACCAGAACTGCACACAGAAATGTTCCTGTTACTGTGGCAAGAAAAGCCGACATAAATGCAATGTACAGACTATATTTTAATGACTGCAAAAGATCCGGTCTGGTCAGTACCTCCTTATAATATTTCAGCGTCGGTTCCGTTAATCCAAAAGCTGGAATCACCCCTAAACTTTGGATGATTCCAGTTCCCAGACCAATAATAAAAACTACGCCCAATATAAGTTGCGGCACCAACAGTATATAAGGTGTCATTTTTTTCTTCATTTTATTTTCCTACTACTTCCTCTGCCCAGATCTCTTCGATGATCGGTACAAGTGCGGAAGGCATTTCCGGAAGACGTTTTGATAAAAGTTCATCCTGAGGGATTACACCCTTACCAATCTCAACCTTATCAAATGCTTCTTTCTGTGTATCGTTTAATTTGTTGTAATCTACAACCGGAATGGTACGGATCTCTGTGAAACGGTCTGCCTGTACTTCCGGATCAAGCATCTCATTGATTGCTACCTGTGCTCCTGCTACATTTCCTGAGTTTGCTGCAATTGCAATGTAGTTTGTATTTCCAATTGTTCCTTTATCGAACTGAAAAGACTGAGATGTCTCTGTGTAAGTACCATTTTCAATGTTGGTAGCTGTTGAGTATGCACCATAAGAGATATCCATCACAACTTCTCCATCAGAGTACATATTGGTCAGTGCCGTAGAATCCTTCGGGAAAGTCTTTCCTTCATTCCACAGGTATGGATTCAGTTCACGCAGATATTCAAGAGCTGGCTCAATTGCTGCTTTTACAGTCTCTTTATCAGCTTCCATATCCATGAACTGTTCATATCCGCAGATATCGTAAATCACATTACGAACAAATGCACTTCCGGTAAAGTCAGGTAATGCAGGATAAGTTACTTTTCCTTTGTTCGCTTTGCAGAACTCCATGAACTCATCTGTGTTTGTCGGAAGATCCGGTGTTACTGCTGTATCTGCGACCATAACAAGCTGTGCTTTTCCGTATGGAGCTTCATATCCCTCAATCGGAAAGCAGAAGTCTGCATTTGTCTCTTCATCATCTGTATCAATATAAGACTGGAAGTTCGGAAGTTCTTCTGCAAACGGTCCGTAAAGCATGTTGTTTTCTTTACAGGTCTTGAAGTTTTCTCCATTAATCCAGATCATATCGATATCGCCATCTTTTTTATCTGTTGAAATTTCACCGGAAAGCTGACTTAAAATCGCATCAATATCCATCGGTACACGTTCCAGTGTGATGTCATATTTTTCTTTCAGACGCGGTGCATAGTAGTTGTCAAGCCAGTCATTTAAGCTATCATCTCCGCCCCATCCGTAAAATGTAACGGTTGTACCCTTGGCTGCATCCACCATTTCATCGAAGCTCATATCCTCTACGGCTTCGGTTGTCTGCTTGGTTTCTTTGTTGTCTGCTTTTTCTGTCTTTGCGCTGTTTCCACATGCTGTTAAGGAAAACGCCATCACAGTACTTAAAAGCAGCGCTGCAATTCTCTTTTTCATTAAAATTTTCCTCCTTCATTTTCTCCGTCCTTCATTATAACAAATTATTAACAAAAAGCACGCTGTTTTTCATTCCTGCTTTGTTGTTACCCATCAACACTTCGTTTAGCTATTGTAATTTTCTATATACTTATAGAATTTTTCTACTGATGATTCCATTGCTCTGTCCTTCAGCGTAAGAAGACCGATTTCCCAGATCATATCATCTTCTGCGAAAGGAATCATGACCAGCCCCTCTGTATTCATATCTTCATGGACAAAGTCAATCGTCACAGAAATCCCTCTCTTCAGCCGGCACATTTTATAGCAGAGATCAAATCCATTTGTCTCAAATACAATATCCGGTTCAAATCCCCGGTTCCAGCATCTGCTCTGAATAAACTCATTGAGTTTAAAACTGCTGTTTTCAAGATAAAGAGGCTCGCCTTCCAGATCCAGAATAGTTGCTTCTCTTTTTTTCGCCAGAGAATGTTCTTCATAGACCAGAAGCCCCAGACTGCATTTTTTTAAACTTTTCATATCAAAACAATCTCCTGCAAATGGTCCGATCGACAATGCCACATTCCCTTCTTTGTCAAGCAGCATTTTTTCTACGATCCGATCCGGATATTCCATATAAGAAAATGTCACATTCGGATATTTCTTCTGAAATTCCAGAATACAGTCTGGCGTCAGGTAACGCAGGATATCATAGGCAACCAGAAGTTCTACTGTCCCTTCCTCACTCGCACGTATCATATCAATTTCTTTTTTCAATTTGTCATATTCGCTAAGAACCGTATTCGCATAATCATACAGCCTCTGTCCGCTCTCTGTCAGTTCTATCCCGGAGGCAACCCTGTCAAGTAACGTACATTCCAGTTCATTTTCCAGATTTTTCAGTACACGGCTGAGTCCCTGTGGTGACATAAAAAGCTCTTTTGAAGCCCTCGCAAGACTTCCTCTTTGACAAATCATCCGAAATTCCTCTAATTCTTTAATCGTCATTCTTTTCCCACGACTCCCCTATTTAAATTTACATTTTGCCCGATTCAAAATAGGTGTTTTCCCAAGAGGTACCTTTTCATCGATTCCCATAATAAGCGGTAGCAAATGCTTTGCATCTTCATATCCTCTCCTTCTGAAACTACAGATGCACGAAGCGCAATATGTATAAAGTTCCGGCTCCCTCGATGCTTTTACACGGTCTGTCAGTGCCTGTGCCACATCCGCTTCTTTTCCAGCTGCGCATCCACCAAGCCCGCAACACTGTACATCTCTGAATGCATCTTCTACCTTTCCGACAAGGAATGGCTTCATATCATATTCAAACTTTCTGTCTTTTCGGTCCGGACATGGATAATACATTGGAATCCTTTCTTTTTGATAAATATTTCCAATTTTAAGCTCTGCCATTTTTTCGTAAACACTGATAATCTCCGCATCCAGTCGTCCTTTTAAAAAATAATAGCAGTTCGGACATGCCATGATCACCTGTTCTACTCCTGACTCTTTTAATTTCCAGTTGATTCGCTCAATGATCCCCGCTGCCTCTGAAACAAGTCCCAGTTCTTCAATCGGTTTCCCACAACAGTCATATACAACTCCCACATCATATTTTGCGAATTCTTCCACCAACTTATCTGTCGTTTTCGGAAAAAAAGACGGAAAATTACATCCCGTAAAAAAAACTGCTTTCTTTTTTGAATGGCGGTAATTTGCAAATTTGTACGGATTCTTTTCTAAGAGCAGTCCGTCATATGAATTATCAAGAAGCTTCCCACCTCCGTCTTCAACCAATTTTCTCCGACTGTCAAGTGCAATCTCTTTTCCATCAATTCCTTTTGGACAGACACACCCGCAGGTTCCACACAAGAAACAATGATATGCCAGCTCCGGTTTTTCTTTTAATACCGGCAGATCAATTCCGTATTTTTCCAGAAACAGACAACTTCTGGTACATTTTCCACAATGGATACATGCATCCAAATCCCACTTATTCATAATTTTTATCCAGCTTTCCTTTCAGTCCCAGTTCCAGATAATCAATCGTAATTGGACAGTTACAAATTGCTCCCTTTTCAATATCCTCATACAGGTGGTACAAATCTCCCTTATCATCCACATCATAATACATCTGACCTACCGCCGTAGAGAGCTTTTCATTTCTCATGTGCTGTAAGGTATCATAAATAACTGTATTCGTTCCGTATCGTTCAATTTTCCATATAGAATCATATTCTTTTTTCATTCCGATCAGATAGTACCCTCCATCAAATGTAGGATGAATCACAATATCTTTTCCCCCAAGATTATCAAATGCATTTTTTAGTGTTTCCGGGTGAATCTGCGGAATATCTGTCCCGATCAGAATTACTTTCTCATACCCCATTCTCAGTACGATTCCAATCGCATTCTTCATCCTTTCACCAAGATCATCACCAAATTGTGGAAGACATACTGTCTCATTATCAAGAACTTGCTGTAGCAGCTTCTTTTCATCCTTTGGTGTAAAAAACACGAAAATATCCGCATCCACCTGCTTTGCTTTTTCATATATATCCTTTACAAAACAGGCATGTAGACGCGCGCACTCTTCCCCAGTTAGAAAAGGCATCAGCCTGGTCTTTGTCTGTCCTGGTATCGGCACCCTCGTAAATAAAATAAGTGCATCTTTCATCTATAATATTTCCTCCAATATTTCAATCACACTTTCCACTACTTTAGGACAAAAATCCAGCATTCTGCCACTCGAAAGTGCTTCTTCAAGCTGTTCTGGAAGCGATACATCATAGCCTAATAACTCTTTGCAACTGTTTGTTGCGAACTTTTCCAGAAACAATGCTCTAAATTCTGCATATTTGTTCATCATTTCTTCTTTTTGCCGAAGCAGAGTATTCACATCCCAGTGTCCATATTTTAATCCAACAGCCATGATTGCTCCGGTAAATGCACCGCATGTATCCCCATGCATCATTCCACCTCCAAAACAAGCCGAGACTTTATTCGCCATCTCTTCCGTAATCCCAAGTCTCTCTGCGAAATAAGACAGAACGACCTGAGAGCAATCATATCCTTTTATAAATTTTTCCCGAATCATACTTTCTTCTATCATTTTTCTCTCTCCTTTGTCATCTTACATCACTTTTTCATTCTAACATCAAACCAGTCCTATTTCTATAGATTGTCTTATCGTATTTAACTATAATTTGCTTGTCTTATTTATAAATCAAATAATTCGTGCCTTTTACAAAAAAATCCCTCATCTGCGGTTTCCCGCAAATGAAGGATTTCTTTTACTTTATTCAATTCTTACAGTAATCCACCGATTGATAAGAATAACGGTGCAAATACAAGTGAAACAATTGTCATAAGTTTGATTAGGATGTTGATAGACGGTCCTGATGTATCCTTGAACGGATCACCTACTGTATCACCAACAACTGCTGCTTTATGAGCTTCGCTTCCTTTTCCGCCATGATGTCCTGTTTCGATGTATTTCTTAGCATTATCCCATGCTCCACCAGCGTTGGACATGAAAATTGCCATAAGTACACCTGTAACAAGTGCTCCGGAAAGTAATCCACCGAGGGATTCCACACCAAGAACGATACCAACGATCAACGGTACTACGACTGCCATCACACCCGGAAGCAGCATTTCGTGAAGAGCTGCTGTGGTAGAGATTGCAACGCATGATGTATAATCCGGTTTTTCTTCACCTTTCATAATGCCCGGTTTTTCACGGAACTGGCGTCTTACTTCTTCGATCATCTTGTATGCAGCCTTTGATACAGACTCCATAGTAAATGCGGAGAAGAGGAATGTAAGCATACCACCGATAAAGATACCGATGATTACTCTGTAGTCAAGAAGGTTGATCGCTTCAAGACCAACTGCCTGTGCATAAGATACGAAAAGTGCAAGTGCGGTAAGGGCTGCTGATCCGATCGCGAATCCCTTACCCATAGCTGCAGTTGTATTTCCTACTGAGTCAAGCTTATCTGTGATTTCACGAACAGATTCATCCAATCCTGACATTTCTGCGATACCACCTGCATTGTCTGCGATCGGTCCGTATGCATCAACGGCAACTGTGATACCTGTTGTAGAAAGCATACCTACTGCTGCAAGTGCGATTCCGTAAAGTCCTGCAACTGAGTAAGATACAAAGATACCTACACAGATCAGGAGAAGCGGGATTGCTGTAGATTTCATTCCTACCGCAAGACCACTGATGATTGTAGTAGCTGCACCAGTCTCTGACTGTTCTCCGATTCCCTGAACCGGTTTGTAGTCTGCTGATGTGTAGTACTCTGTGATGTTACCGATGATCACACCAACAACCAGACCTGCGATAACGGCAATTGCCGCACTCATCTTTCCGAAGAGTACATTACTCAGTACAAGTGCTACAACAATAACTACGATAGAAGCTGCATAGCTTCCCTTTGTGAGAGCTTTCTGTGGATTCGAATTCTCATCACCTTTTACAAAGAAGGTTCCGATGATAGAAGCGATCAGACCACATCCTGCGATCGCAAGCGGATAAAGAACTCCGGATACAGCTCCTGCTGCTGCTCCAAGAGTCAGTGCTGATACAAGTGAACCAACATAAGATTCAAAAAGGTCAGCTCCCATACCTGCAACGTCACCTACGTTATCACCTACATTGTCAGCGATAACAGCCGGGTTACGCGGATCATCTTCCGGGATACCTGCTTCTACTTTACCAACAAGGTCTGCACCAACGTCTGCTGCTTTGGTGTAGATACCACCACCAACACGGGCGAAAAGTGCGATTGAAGATGCACCAAGGCTGAATCCTGAAAGCACATCTACGTTCTTTGTAACAATGTACACAAGGCTTACGCCAAGTGCTCCAAGACCTGCTACGCACATTCCCATAACGGCCCCGCCAGAAAAAGCGATTGATAATGCTTTATTCATTCCGCTTTCTTTTGCTGCGTTAGCAGTTCTTACGTTCGCTTTTGTAGCGACTGTCATACCACAGTATCCTGCAACTGTTGAGAAAAGTGCTCCAATTACAAAGCATACTGCTGTTACCCAGCTGATACCAAATCCGATCAGTACAAAAAGCACTACTACAAAAATGACCAGAATCTTGTATTCAGCCATGAGGAAAGCTCTTGCGCCCTCCGCGATTGCGCCTGCAATCTCTTTCATGCGGTCCGTACCTGCATCCTGTTTTCCTACTTTACCAGCAAGATATGCTGCAAATAATAAAGCAATAACAGCTGCAATAGGGACCAGATACATGTAATTATTCATTTCTTGTTCCTCCCTGAATTATTGTACCTCTAAAGACAATATCATAAAAAGAACAAGAATGCAAAACAATTTTTTGAATTTTCAATAAGTTTTATTTTGTTTATCTATAAATGTGGTCTTTCTCTATTTTTTTAATTTGTATCCACCGTCCACATTCCATTGGGATTTACACAATATCAAGATATGTTTTTTTCCGAGGTGCCGGAAAAGCAGCATCTAATCTGGCATATTCCTCCACTGTCAAATGAACCTTTCCCGCCTCCAAGTTCTGCAGTACATGTTCTGCCTTTCCACTTCTTGGAATGGCAATCACATTTTCCTTATACAGAACAAATGCCAGAAGCACCTGCATTGGTGTAATTCCATGAATCCGCGCTACTTCCTTCACTGCACTGCTTTGCAGAAGATCTTTCTGCAGATCCCCTGCCTGCGCCAGCGGACAGTATGCCATAAGTGGCACATTATGTTCTTTTAACCACGGAAGAAGATCGAATTCTACTCCTCTGGAGCCCAGATGATACAGCACCTGATTCACCACGCAATGATTTCCATTCGGCACTGAAAACAATTCTTCCATATCGTCTGTATCAAAATTCGATACTCCCCAGCTACGGATCTTTCCTTCTTTCACAAGCTGTTCCATGCATTCTACCGTTTCCTCAAGTGGAATCCCTCCTCTCCAGTGTAAAAGATACAAATCCAGATAATCTGTCTGCAGATTTTTCAGTGTCTGCTGCAGACTTTTGAAAATTTTTCTTCTTCCGGCATTATGCGGATATACCTTCGATACAAGAAATAACCTGCTGCGGTCATACCCTTGGATTGCTCGTCCGATCAACTGCTCTGATCTTCCATCTCCATACATTTCCGCTGTATCGATCAATCGTATTCCCGCATCAATTCCTGCTCTGAGTGCCGCTGTCTCTTCCGCGTCTTTGCTCCTATTTTCTCCAAGAAACCAGGTTCCCATTCCAAGTCTTGGCATTTCCATTCCATTACTCAGTTTTATCTCTTTTTTATTCATGATTTCCACTCCCTGCATTTTGTTTTTCTGTTCCTTACTGTCTGTTTTTACTATCTTATGATATGAGTGTCAAAAGTAAATTTTGCCACTCACTGATGTAACCGGATTGCTCCATTGCTATGCAATTCCCGTAATCCTCGAACACCTCAAACTCCCATAAAATAGCGTATTCGCACCATTTTATTCCGTTTTCGGTGTTCGGCGTGTCAATAAGTATCAATTGCTTATTTGTGCGAGCACAAACGCAATTGATACTTTTGACACTTACATCATATTATAGGAAATATCCCACTTTTTGCAAATGTTATAAGGGACATATTTTTATGTTTATTTATTCTTTTTATTATTTCTTATAACATTCTTTTTTTCTTCAATCCATGATACACTGGATTTATCATAAAATAAATTCAATGATAAGGAGATTAGAAATTATGAAAGTTGTAGTTGCAATTGATTCATTTAAAGGAAGTCTCACTTCGATTGAAGCCGGAATGGCTGCAAAGGAAGGAATCTTAAAAGCACACCCGGATGCGAATGTTGTCGTAAAACCACTTGCAGATGGTGGTGAAGGCACCACAGATGCCCTGATTGCAGGACTTGGTGGTGAGCGTATTGATCTTACAGTGACTGGTCCTCTTGGTACTCCAGTAAATGCACATTACGGATATCTGGCAGAAAAAAATACTGCCATCCTTGAAATGGCTACCGCTGCCGGAATTATCCTGGTAAGAGAATCTGAAAAAAATCCACTTACTGCAACCACTTACGGTGTCGGTGAAATGATCGCAGATGCCATGGAACGCGGTATCCGCAATTTCATTATTGGAATTGGAGGAAGCGCAACAAATGATGGTGGAATTGGAATGCTTAAGGCACTTGGCTATCAATTTTCCGATGAAAATGGACAGGATGTCGGCGAAGGCGGACAGGCGCTTAAACGGGTATCTTCTATTATAAAAGAAAAAGCTAACCCAATTCTCAAAGAATGCAATTTTCATATTGCCTGTGATGTAACTAATCCACTTTGCGGAAAGAACGGAGCTACCTATATTTATGGTCCGCAAAAAGGTGTCACACCAGAAATAGCAGAAGAACTGGATCAGGCAATGAATCATTATGCTTCTGTTACCTCCAAATTTCTTCATAATGATTATGCATCTGCAGAAGGTGCTGGTGCTGCAGGTGGTCTTGGCTTTGCATTTCTCAGTTATTTAAATGCTACGCTGACTCCTGGAATCGATCTGATTCTTAACGCTGTCGAACTGGAAAAAGAATTAGAAGATACAGATATCACTGTTACCGGCGAGGGACGCCTCGATCACCAAACCGCTATGGGAAAAGCTCCTGTCGGTGTGGCAAGACTTGCAAAAAAATACGGCTCCAAAGTCGTTGCTTTTGCCGGAAGCGTCACCCCGGAAGCAACAGCCTGCAATGCGGCCGGAATCGATGCATTCTTCCCGATCGTCCGTGGGATCACAACACTAGCCGAAGCAATGGATCCCGAAAATGCAAAATCAAATATGACAGCAGCTGTAGAACAGGTATTCCGTCTGTTATAGTTCTAACATTATTTACAAATTTCAGAGAGTGTTTTTGTATAGTTTTTACAGAAATACTCTCTTTTCTTTATGATTTTCTTCTTTTCCTACACTGACCATCAATAACACAACGATCTACGACCTGACAGATCTTCATTTCATCTATAACAATGATTCTTCATCAAATGAAGAGCTTTCACTTGTGAAGGCAGGTTCTTCCGAAACTGTAGAACTTCCTCGATCCAGTGTTTATTCTATCCATGTTTCCGGAAAAGCTGCAAATGGAACATCCTTTTCTAACACATTCTCCGGAACCATTGATAACAGTTCTTCTGTTACCATTTCTCTGGATGACTCTGCAAACCTATCAGTGATCGCAAATATTGCAGATTAAGTTTTGCCGTAAACAATCCGCCTATGTAGTTTTAAGTAATGACAAATATGCAGGCAACTTCCATAACGCAAATTGCCTACATATTATCCATAAAGGGGCACTTTCCAAACTGAATTGCAAGCGCCCATTCTTCTTTCTTTTTACCGATTGCCAGTCCCAGCATCATTCTAGTTGATTCGCTCATATTTGGTTACCTCTTTACTAATCTTTCCTCTACTCGTTCATTATGTCAGCGCGCTGTCATTTATCTGACAATGCTATTGTACGAAAAAAAAGACATAAATTCTATTGACGCTTTCATCAATACCTATGTACCTTTTTTATGTATTCTTTACAATTTTTCATATATAGTAATGAAGTTTTCAAAATCATTTCATTTTCATTTCAACATGATATTTTTCTGTCAATCTATACTTTTTCAGCAATTGTTTTATTTCATATTTTGAAATCTTTCATTCATATATTGCATTTTTGTGAATTATATACATTTTCCAGTTCTTCTTTTATGTAATCTTCCCCTTGTACCTTTCCACCTTGTTCCTCTCTCCAAATAATGCTACAATTCTTAAATAAGTGGTAATGATACCGTTCTCTTTATCCTGTTAAATACCGGATAAGCATCTGCATCATTCCCGCAACTTCTTTTCCAAAATCGGAGGATGTTTAAAATGAAGTTAGACAAATCACTTGCCTTTCAGGTAGTAAACACGATCAAAGACACCTGCGGACAGGATATCAATTTTATCGATAAGCAGGGAATAATTTTTGCAAGTACCAACACCGACCGGATTGGTACGTTTCATGCCATCGGTCACAAAGCCGCCCAGACAGAACAGACAATCGAAGTTTTTTCAGATGATGATTTTCCCGGAACACAAAAAGGGATCAATATGCCACTCTATTATCACGGCAGTTTTCTTGCAGTGATCGGAATTACCGGAGAACCGGACCAGGTCCGCCAGTACGTCCATCTTGCCGACCGGATTACCCATCTGCTGATCCGTGAAAAAGAGCTGAACCGACTGAGCCGCTCTCTGGAAGATAAAAAACACTTTGTTATCGATGCCCTGATCCGGAATGAGATTGCTGATCCGGATTATATGGACACCTGCCTTTCAGATCTTCAGGTAAATCCAGGGACAAAGAAACGGCTTCTGATCATCCAGTCATCACCGGATGGACACAACAACTCTTCTTCCCTTGAACAGAAGATCATCGGACTTTTCGGCACGCTTGGTATTACTCTTTATACCTTTTATTATCCAAATGAATATCTTGCCGTGCTGGAAAACTCCGGCAAAGCCGCTCTCTATCAGATACTGGCTGATTTTACCGCAGACTGTGGAGCTTTGCTCTCCATTGCAGTCGGAAAGAAATGTCAGCTTTTCCAGCTTTCTCTTTCTTACCAGTCTGCACTCACTGCGCTGAAATACTGCCGGAGTTCGGAAAACGGGATTGCTTTTTTCGATGATATGACACTGGAAATTCTGCTCTCTTCCATCTCGGAGCAGGAAAAAAATGCTTATCTGCAAAAAACGATCTCTGCACTTTCTGATGAAGAAAGAAATCTGCTTCAGACTTACTTTGAAGCAAATATGTCTCTTCTCGGAACCAGCCAGAAGTTGTTTCTTCACAAAAACACAGTGCAGTACAAGTTGAATCATATTTACCAGAAATGCGGGCTGAATCCGCGTGTTTTCAAGGATGCGGTGCTTTTATATCTTGCCTTGCAGTTGTGATATTTTTAAATCCCAGACACGGATTCCTGTGCACACATCTTCCATATCCGTGTACAGTTTTGCCTATATAAGAAAATATTCTTGACAGATAAGTTTACTTACAGATTTTCGTCAAAAAACAGGACAGCCTTTCCTTCACCCTCACACCGGGTATTAAAAAGTCTGTCCTATCTTTTTTTATTCTTTATTTCTCATCAGCTATTCATCATACTTTGCTTCTACGCCATATTTCTTCATTCTCCGCCAGAGCGTCGTCGTACTGATCCCCAGCTCTTTTGCCGCAAGGTTCCGGTTTCCGTGGCACCTTTCCAGAATTTCTGACAGCTCAATACTCCCTGGCTGCCGATTATTTCAATTGTATTTAACAATATGCCTTTTTTGCTTCGTCCATTCTCTGGAAAAATTCACTGTAAAATTCTTCCGTCTGATACGGAGTAAGGTAAAATCTCTGCAGTACATCCATGCTGACCGCTTTTGCGCTCTCCGGGTGTGCTGCAATGAATTCCTGCAACTGAATCAGGAATCCATGCCATCCGGCAATATACGTTTCATACTTTTTCAGATCCGGTGTATCAAGCCATTTTTTAACCTTTACTTTCGCCCGGTTCTCTTTCTGACATTCATGTACCTGAAGGAAATAGCGGAAACCCTTTTCCTCATAATATCTTCCAAGTGGGAAAAGCCGACAGATTCCCGGACGAAATGGATGAATCCCACATCTTCCTTCCTCAGTCAGAAAACCACAGCCATCTTCCGCTCCTGCCATCTTCAGATTCGGCAAAATGATTCCATCTACCACATTCAGTTCAATCTTTCCTGCAAGCAAAGTCTCAAAAGCCGCTCCTGTTCCCCTGCAAATTCGGACAATATCCAACGGATCCAGCACAATCGAGCTTCCCATCCCCGTACAACAGGCGTGGCATCCCTCACAATCGCCACAGTCTGCTTTTACCAGGTCATTGCTGGTATATAATTTTCCATCTGAAATTTCTTCCATTGTCACCTGTCTTTTCATATCAATCTCCTTTCCTATACTCCTTCCAGTGTAAACGGTGGAATAAAGCTCTCCTTTGCCGTATCCCCTTCCTGTATAAACGCCTGCATCACACCAAGCGAGATCGCATAGTCCACCAGTTTCTCATACGCATACTCCGGCACTTTCCGGTTCAGCTCCGGATATTTTACCGCATCCAGACTCTCCAGTGGCGTATACTGGCTCATCAGGCTCATATAAATCCGGTTTCCATAAGTCTCATGCAAATATTTCACCACTCTTTTTCCGTCTGCAAGACATCCCGGCAAAAGCAGATGACGCACGATCACGCCACGCTTCATCATTCCGCGCTCATCAAATACCGGCTTCCCTGCCTGTCTTACCATCTCAGCAATAGCCGCCTTCGCAACCTCCGGATAATCCTCCGCCATCGAATATTTTTTCGCATGATCTGTATTTAAATATTTGAAATCCGGCAGGTAAATGTCCACCAGACCATCCAGCATTTTCAAAGTTTCCACTCTCTCGTAACCGCCCGTATTATATACAACCGGCAAATACATCCCCTGCTTCTTTGCACTCTGAAGCGCCCGGATGATCTGCGGCACAAAATGCGTCGGCGTCACAAGATTGATATTATTCGCACCTTTCCCCTGCAGTTCCAGAAAGATCTCCGCCAGCCGCTCTTCTGAGATCACTTTGCCAACCTTGCTTCCCGCAATCTCATGGTTCTGACAGAACACACATCTTAAAGTACATCCCGTAAAAAAGACCGTCCCTGATCCTTCCTTTCCGGAAATACAGGGCTCCTCCCACATATGAAGCGCCGCTCTCGCCGCCCGAATCTCCCCTGTCTCTCCGCAAAAACCTGTCTTCCCATTCTCCCTGTCCGCCCCACACATCCGCGGACATAATGTACAGCCACTCATCCTATCGCGTAACCTCTCATCTATCCCTAATTCATTCCTATCAGTATACCGCACTTTTTGAAAAATAGCCACCCAAGTTTTCCTCTTCCAGAGATTGAAAATTCTTTTCCCATCTGCTACAATAAAGTGCAGACAGGCATTTTGCCTCAAGTTTGGAGGAATATACAATGAGTAAAATTGATGAAGTAAGAAGCGCTATGGTCGCAGCCATGAAAGCAAAGGATAAGGACACAAAAGAGACATTATCTGCTCTTCTTGCAGCCCTTAAGAACAAAGCCATCGACAAACGTGCCGATCTTACCGAAGAAGAAGAAGTTCAGGTTATCTTAAAAGAGATCAAACAGACAAAAGAAACTCTGGAGATGACTCCTGCTGATCGTACGGACATTATTGAAGAATGCGAGAAACGTATCGCTGTTCTTGAACAGTATGCTCCGAAGATGATGGACGAAGCTGAGATCAAAGAAGTGATCGCAGGTGTCCTTTCCGGTCTTGGAATTGATGCTCCGACACCAAAGGATAAAGGACGTATCATGAAAGAACTGATGCCGAAAGTAAAAGGAAAAGCTGACGGAAAGCTTGTGAATGATATTCTCACAGGAATGATGGCTTAATAACAGATATTATGAATGCAGGGTTCCGGATTGGTTCCCTGCATTTATATATAGTCGAATATACTCTGTATTGCGTCTGTTACATTAATTACATCTGCCATTTTTACACGATCTATTATTTTATACCCCCTGACTCTCAAGTCTAACATTTTCATTTGTTCACATTGGATATAACCTTTATTTTCATCCATTTCAACATAAATGTGAAGTGGGCTTTCTGTACTCTCTCCTAATATTGGACAGCCAATTATTTCTCCCGACTGATTAAAAAAATTTTTACTTGCAACAAATACAGGATCCTTAATTTTTTCCACTTTTAAAACATCCCCCTGCTGTATCTCCATTTTCTACCACACCTCTCTTCCTTCCGGCTTATCCCATTCATATTCTCCATCAAGATTTAACTTACCACCAAACTTTTCAGCTCTTTCTTCTAATTTTTGATGCCTGAAGGTCTTAACAAGCATAATCATACCATCCGATACTTTTACTTCCAGCATATCATTTATTTCTACATTGGCCTCTTGTAAAATATCTTTTGGAAGTCTGATTCCCTGACTATTTCCCCATGCTTTTACCTGTGTTTGCATAAAATTCACCTCCATATAATGTATATACTTAGTATATACATTGTTCTGGAAATAATCAAATATTTTTCTCTCCTAATCACACTCTTCCTCAAAATATGTTATAATTCATAAGCATCAGTCTTTTACAAAATCACAATTACCAAAAGGGGATTTACTTACTATGAATAAAAAAGAAGTTACTGAAATCAAAAAGCAGTTCACACCATCCAACTGTGCGATCACCCGTATCTGCGGATGCTATGTAGATGGTGAAAAAGAGAAAAAAACGGAGATGAAAGATGCTTTCCTTTCTCTTCCGGAAGAGGAAATGTTCAAGTATTTTGACATTTTCAGAAAGTCCTTGTCCGGTACGATCGGAAAAAATCTTCTGAATATGGAATTTCCTCTGGAGACCGAATCGGAAGGTGGTACACAGGAATTTCTTCTCAAATTAAGAAACAGCCGGCTTACTGACGACGCTCTTCTGGAAGAATTCTATAATCGTGTCATCGATTCCTATGATTATGCAGAGAACTATCTGATCCTGCTGGTCCATGCAGCCTACGATATTCCGGGAAAATCAACGGACGGAAGTGAAATGTTCGATGCATCCGATGAAGTCTATGATTACATCATGTGTACCTTCTGTCCGGTCAAGCTTTCCAAGCCAGGACTCAGTTATCATGCAGAAGAGAACAGCTTCCATGAGCGTATCCGTGACTGGATCGTAGAGATGCCGGATGCCGGTTTCCTCTTCCCTGCTTTTAATGACCGCAGCACCGATATTCACAATCTGCTTTATTATTCAAAAAATGCAGAGAATCTCGGAAACGGTCTGACCGATCTGCTTCTTGGATGTGTTCCGCCACTCACCGCCGGAAATCAGAAGGATACTTTCCGTACACTGATCGAAGAAACGCTCGGTGATGACTGCGACTACGATACAGTCAAAAATATCCACGAAAACTTAAATGAAATGATTGAACAGAATTCTGAAAATCCGGAACCACTTGCCCTTGACAAAGCAGAAGTTAAATACCTCCTTGCCAAAAGCGGTGTCGAAGAAGAAAAGTTGGAAACATTCAATGAACAGTACGATTCCGCTGCCGGAGAGCACAGTACACTCCTTGCCTCCAATATTGCAAACCTCAAAAAATTCGAGATCAAAACTCCGGACATCACCATTCAGGTAAACCCGGAATGCGCAGATCTTGTAGAAACACGTATTATCGATGGTCAGAAATGCCTGGTCATTGTCGTTGACGACCGCGTTGAGATCAACGGAATCAGTGCAAAGACTGCCGTATCCGGAGGACTTCCAAAGTCTTCCACCCCTGATGCATCTGATGAATCCAAAAGCGATACATCCGAAAATGAAATGGATGTTCCATTCTAAATGCCTTACATATTATACGAAAGACATTTTTATTGAATGTCTTTCGTAATATTTCCTTATTTCTTTTCAGTTTTACAATGTATACGAAAAATGCAGGTAATCCTCTCGACTACCTGCATTTTCCTATACGCAATTTTCTATTTTCACTTACACCGTTTCCCGGCTCTTTTTCACCTTTCTCTTAAATCACCGTTCCTCCACCGGTCGTCACAAATCCAACTCTCAGAATTGCTTTCACAAAACTCCACATTCCATTGATTACTGCAGAATTCAGCAGACTGATCGGCACATCCAGAATTCCTGTTCCAAGTAACAGAAGCAGAATCCACATACTATACGGTCGGATCTTCCAGTAAAACTCTGCTACCCTCGGAAAGATCTCAGCAAGAATATTCGATCCGTCAAGGGGCGGAATCGGAATCAGATTGAACACACCAAGTCCAATATTCAGCACTGCTCCATAATAAGTAAGCACATAAAGATAATTCAAAATCAACCCACTCGATCCGTACTTATACAAAAGCCCGTGTAGAATCATACAGACAAACGCAAGCAGGAAATTCATGACTACTCCCGCTGCTGCCACAAGGATCGTATCTCTTTTTTTATTCTTATAATTCCTGGTATTGATCCTTACCGGCTTCGCCCATCCCACATGAAATACAAGCAGACATAACGTTCCCCACACATCCAGATGCTTAAATGGATTCAAGGTCAGTCTTCCGTCATATTTTGGTGTCATATCCCCGAGTTTATATGACACATATCCATGTGCAAATTCATGCAGCGAAACAGCAAATAGTGTGGCAGGGGCAACGTAAATGAGTGTCTGAAAAAACTGATACATCGCCCTGGTCAGTCCTGTATTCTGAAACAGCATAATATCCTCCCGATTTTCTTAGTAACGTCTATTATAGTCCCAAGAGAAAACGGATTCAAGAAAGATTATGTAAATTTTTTCTAAAGATTGTACAGAAAAAGTCATTATCCCATCCATAGATAATGACTTTTTTATACCATTTATTTTGCTTTTTTATTCTGTCTGTCCATGTAGATCTTTCTCCCCATAAAAATCAGTGCCGACAGAGCAAACAGGATCAGCAGTCCTGTCACCAGAAGCTTCGCTCCTCCTGTCAGCATTCCTCCAACATAAGAATATACAATCGTTGCCGGAAGCTGTCCTACACCAGTTGCCACAAAAAAAGATATAAACGACATCGAAGTAAGTCCTGCTGCATAACTTACAATATCAAACGAAATAAACGGAAGCAAACGACAGATCAGAACTGTATTCTTTCCATATTTTTTAAAAAATGTATCTATCTGCTGCATTCCAGCTTTACTCGTAAGCTTTTCTGCCACATCACGTCCAAGTATTCTTGCAATGAAAAAACATACCGCTGCTCCTGCCATCGCACTGCTCCATGACAGAATAGCTCCCTGCCACCATCCAAAAAGATTCGCATTTGCAAATGTAATCAGAAATGCCGGAAGTGGCGCTGCAATCGACTGAAAAATCATAAGCAAAAATGAAATCAATGCCGCATATGCCCCATAAGATGCTACAAAGTCTCTGACCACTGCAAAATCTCCACTAGCAAACATCTTAAATACCTGATTCATCACATGTTTTACGGACGGAAATACATAATAACTTCCGATTGATACAATAATCAAAACGATCACTACTATTTTCCCCACCCAAATATTTTTCTTTTTTTCCATACTTTTTACTCCTTATTCCTTATTTTCTTCCAGATCATCTTTCAGGTAACGCTTTTTCAGGATCATCCCGATTATCGTGACTACAACTGCTAGCACTACTGCTATTCCAATATAAAGCAACCTATTCTCCTTATCCGCAAGGCCTGCTGTACCAACCGTATACATCGCTGTACCAGGTAGCATAAATATCAACGAACCAATTGCATACGTACTAAAACGGATATCTGTAATACCATACGCAAAATTCTGCAGATTAAATGGAAATACCGGAACCAGACGTGTAATCATAAGAACAAATAATTCATTACAGCCAGTATCGTCAAACAACCATTTTTTCAAGATACGGTTTTTTGCAACCACTGGTCCAATACTGTCTTTCAAGAAAAAACGTCCTGCAATAAATGCAAGAACCGCCCCGATCGTTGTTGCCAGAGAACAACAAATCGTACCGATTACTGGTCCAAAGAGAAGTCCTGCCAGTATCGCAAACGTCACTCCCGGAAGCGCAAGCACCACACACCCAACAACTGTCAATACCATATACAATAGAATTGCCAGAGGAAGATTATTCTGCACTATCCGCTTCATAAATTCAAGATTTTCTGCAGTACTTATGTAAGAAGACCAGTCAAAAATATGATTCAGGATCACAATCAAAAGGATGATTCCCCCAAATATCCATAGCTTCTTGTTTTTCATCTCTTTTTCCTTTTCCCCTTTTTGAATTTTGCTATCTAATGTTATCACATTTTCCCTTCTATCTCAAATACATTTATACTATAATTATATATCCTTATCGTGTTTTTCTATAGCAAAAAGCAGCCCTTGATGGACTGTCCTTTACGCTTTCTGAATAACTCAGATTATTTACCTTCTTTTTCGTATTCTGTAATTCTTGCCACCTTTGGCATAGAACGGGATTCCGGATCGAAAGTTACGCTTAAGTACTCTTTTACGAGGCATTTTGCGAGCTCAATTCCTGTAACCTGTGCACCAAGTGTGATAATGTTGGCATTATTACTGAGCTGTGCTCTCTGAGCCTGATATACATTGTTAACCAGTGCTGCATAAGCTCCCGGAACTTTGTTGGCAGCAATGCTTACCCCGATACCTGTTCCGCAGATCAGGATTCCTCTTGCAATTTTCATTTTTTCTTTTTTATTTTCGATTATTCTTGTGTTTTATTTTCGTTTTCTTTCGTTTTCGCCGGTTTTCTGTTTATCTGCAACTGCAGGTTCACCCCAAACGGATTGACTGCAACGCCAAATGCTTCCGGTGAAAGAATTTCCGGAATCTTACTTCCTTCTACAACAGCGGTTTTCAAAGTCACACCCTTGTTCAGGTTCTGGAATTTCTTAACTTCCTGCACATCCGTAAAGATTGGCTGATACACTTTCCCATCTTTCTGTTTCAAAATCGGAATTCCTTTGTCCTCCTGAACAGTCACAATATAACGCCCCTCCTGATAATGGGCAAGCATTTCTTCGTTCAGTTCTTTTAACTCATCCGTCATCTCCGGTTTATCCGGCTTTCTCATCTGTTGCATAAAATACGCTGCAGTCAGCACCAGTTCCGGATTCTCTACACGTATTTTTCCTTCTGGCAGTTCTTCATCCTTCGGTCTCGTGATCAATTCGTCAAGCTGCACAGTAATCTGTCCGTCCAAACCTTTGTCCACCAGAATACAGTTGACTCCCATTGGAAACAACCCGGTAAAAAATGACAGGCGGGAATTTTCATCCACCTTGACAAGCTGCATTGGATTTCCCTCCTTCTGAAGCTTCATAGCCTCTTCTTTCGCTTCCGCTTCTGTGTAATAAAGAAGGATCTCATCATCAAATGTCTCCGGATCGCAGACCACATATGGCATTCTTGTACAGGATGACATCAGTACATAAATTGCCTCTACAGTACGCAGTTTATTTAAAGTTTCGATTTTCTGATTTGTATTACTCATTCTAGTATATCCCTTTCCTATTTCTCCATATAACAAGAATTATACCCGTCTGTCCGAAAGAAGTCAATTTATACTCCCTTATTCCACTTGATTATCTTCGTATTTTCCTATATCATATGTGTTTAGTGGCTGTTTTTACAATATTTTTACTCTTTTACCAGAACAGAAAGGAATGAGAAAATGAATCAAGAAAATACATCTGCACCCGCAGAAAACAAAATGGGTACCATGCCCATCGGAAAACTATTATTTAATATGTCTCTGCCTATGATGATTTCTATGCTGGTACAGGCTTTGTACAACATCGTAGACAGTATTTTTGTCGCTAAATTATCGGAAAATGCACTGACCGCCGTTTCACTTGCCTTTCCACTCCAGACACTGCTTATTGCAGTTGGAACCGGAACCGGTGTCGGCATGAATGCACTCCTTTCCAAATCACTTGGAGAGAAAAATTTCAAAAAAGCAAATGCAACTGCAAGCAACGCTGCCGTTTTATATTTTTTCAGCTATCTCGTATTTTTCATTCTTGGCTTTACGATCGTCCGTCCTTTTTACGCAAGTCAGATTGGAAATGCTGACCAGGAGATCATGGAACTCGGAATTGAGTACTTAAGCACCGTCATGATTTTTTCTTTCGGACTGCTTGCACAGGTCTTCTTTGAGCGTCTTCTTACTTCAACCGGAAGAACCATCTTCAGTATGACTTCCCAGCTGACAGGGGCAATCACTAACATCATTCTTGATCCAATCCTGATCTTCGGACTTCTCGGAGCTCCGAAAATGGGTGTGACCGGAGCTGCTGTTGCAACCGTGATCGGACAATGCGTTGCCGCACTTGTCGCCGGATTTTGTAACCACCGGTACAATCATGATGTAAAACTGAAGTTTCATGGATTCAGACTCGATTTCCATATTATCGGCACCATTTATGCAGTTGGAATTCCAACGATTATTATGCAGTCCATCGGATCGGTTATGACTTACTGCATGAACCGCATCCTGATCGAGTTTTCATCAACCGCAACTGCTGTATTCGGCGTTTACTTTAAACTACAGAGTTTCTTCTTCATGCCGGTATTCGGTCTCAACAATGGGATTACTCCGATCATTGCCTACAATTATGGTGCCGGTCAGAGAAAACGTATGCTCAAGACGATCAAGCTCAGTATGCTGGTTGCCTTCTGCCTCACCTTCATCGGATTCCTCTGCTTTGAAGGAATCCCACAGATACTTTTGGGTATGTTCAATGCATCGAACGAGATGCTCACCATCGGAGTTCCTGCCCTGCGGATCATCGGAATCCACTATCTGATCGCATGGTTCTGTATTGTATCAGGAACAGTATTTCAGGCTCTTGGAAAAGCATTTTTCAGTATGATCGTCTCCATTATGCGTCAGTTATTTGTACTGATCCCTGCCGCATATATCCTTGCAAAGCTTGGCGGTCTTCATGTAGTGTGGTGGTCCTTCCCGATTGCGGAGGTTATTTCACTTATGGTATCCTCCTTCTTCCTGGTACGGATCAACCGGACGATCATTTCCAGGGTTCCGGAGGGAAAACTTTAGTAGAACTTGCTCGGATAGTTCCTCTGATAGCGAAAAAGAAGATTTTCACGTGTCGATTCAGATCCGCGAAAATCTTCTTTTTATTTTAACTTTATCTTACATAAATCCCTGTATGGATTCGTCCTCGCAAGCCCAATCTCAACCGCTTCACCTGTAAACGGTGCAAACTGGTTCTGCATCACAACAAATGCCTCCCGCATTTCCGCCTGGTTCAGTCTTTTTCCCAGTGTTGTATGCGGAAACCAGGAAAACGGCTGGTATCTGCTCTGGATCCGTACCCCCTCCAGATATCTGATTTTTGAGAAAACAGACTCTGACAGCTTTTGCAGATATGCATTTAAAACCGGTGACAAATAAATTGTATGTGGCAGAAACATCCCTACCGAGCACCAGAAAATCTGTCCTTTTTCAAATTCCTGTTCCATTGCCGTAAAGCCGGCGATTGCTTTCTCTTCTTCTGCCATATCAAATGCCGACAAGGTAATATGTGGCGGAACCTTTCCGTCAATCATCGCCATATTGCCCGTTCTTTGCGCAATCTGTTCCATATATAACTGGATCTTCTTGTTTGTCCCTTCGTCAAAATAAAGTGATATCAGGTACATACTATCCTTTTAGCCCAGCTGACTGCCGGATCATATCTTCCACTACGATATCGTAAATCTCGCCAATACTATTACAATATTCCAGAATCTTCCATGGCTCGTTTGTATGGAAATGAATTTTGATCAGATCTTCATCTCCTACCGCGATCAGACAGTTTCCTTCAAAATGTTCGGATATATATTCTGCAATCTCATCTTCATCCAGATCTTCATCTCTTCTGTCAATCAAAAGCTGCGTATCATAACGGTATGCAAACTGATCCTCTTCTACGTCTATACTGTGTACATTTTCCATCTGTTTGTTCCTCCTTACTCAAAGTTCAAGAACAGTATAGCATATTTTTATTTGTTATCAAATGTAATATTTCTGACCATATTCCGGTTAATCAGCTGTATTCCCTTTTTCCCTGCATCCACTTTGATCCACTGGGAATCAGCTTCCATAAGTGTTCCTTTGATTGCACCTACTTCGTTAAAAAGACTTACTGTACAGCTTTTTCCCATATACTGATCTAACATTGAACCTTCCATAATCCGCTTTTCCTTTCCATTGCTTAAAATCGTAATTACATTCTGTCTCTGCTGCATGGCCTGCATCATTGTCATCATATTCAGATTATTGATTGCAACCATTGTTGCAATGTCCATACTGATCCATCTCCTGCTTTTTGAATCTAATATACCGGTGAAATCTTTTTCTTTATTCTACTTCATATTTTGGAATCCGTAAAGGATTACCGGAAAATTGACGGACTTATACTTGAATGATTTACTTTGTCGCAGAATTACGGCAGTGCTCCAATCTTACTCCAAATTTAAGCCAATATTTTCAGTTCAGCTACTTCTTCTTTTTTCTTCTCTTCTGAAACGTGAGTGTATAAATCGGTTGTCATTGCCAATGTTGAGTGACCTAAGAGTTTCTGCACTACCTGTTGGTCTACTCCATTTTCATAACACCTTGTAGCGTATGTATGTCGCAGAGTGTGACAGGTAAACAGTTCAAATATCTTCGGCTCTCTCTTTTCTTCCTTTGCCAGTTCAATCTCTATTACATTGATTTTTGCCACATAGTCTT
>PPYF01267391.1_pt1 | contig 42869 bp, 31 predicted proteins | sample 1559871 | NCBI WGS metagenome assembly PPYF01 (sample SAMN08240021, study PRJNA423297) | Human gut metagenome, whole genome shotgun sequencing project.
ATAATATGTAGTTATCTGCTGTTAAAAAGAAAGACTCTTTATGTTGGTCAATTATTCTAATCGTCCACGGTTCCGTAGTGTTTTTGCATAGATATCATCAAGTGCTGAAGTATAGAATGTATCATAACTAGTTGATTCATTGGCACCAGCAGTAAGTATTTCGGCGCCATTGGCTTTTAGAAGGAGATGGTGAACTTCTCTTTTTTCGGTGAATGGAGGCTTATCATAAAAGTATACTTTCCCATCAGAATTACGCTCCCGCAGTTTCCTCCGCAGTAACCACCATAAGTCAAACTCGCATGTGTCGAAGCCAAAACCTAGGATGTAGATGTCCCCAAAAAGAAATAGCGCTGGCCAAGATATAAAATTTATTTTGTCTGATTTAGCATTGCAAACGCGCTGGTCCATTTCTTCGCAGCATTGAACGATAAAAGATAGCATACGACCATAACGATCATGTCCCAGTATGATTCCCCTAGAAACACTGCTTTCTCCGTGAATATGCCATAGACCGGTGCCATTGTCACGATCCGAATCCAATCCAAAATGGTAGCAGGTGTGCAATCTATAATGAAGCTCTCTTTTACGATCTTTTTTCATTTCCTCATTACGTAAATCCAAGCGCAGTTTAGAACGCACAGCGCCCTTGCGAAAATCCAAATTCGGAAAGAAAGCTTGCTCTAGACAATAGGAATAGTTTGTTGTAAAAATGTGATCCATATGAAGTCCAGGCAATTTATCAAGCAATGGGTTACTTTTATGCACCATGTTTTTCATGGCTACGGATAAACGCTTCTCCTCTTGATCGATATCGCTTTTTTGCATGGGATTATGTACATCCCGAGGCGTAGAAAGTAGTTCGTATCGCAATGGAAACGGTAGCTCATCGGCTCCTGGGGTGTCACGCCTCCCTGGTATTGTTAAGTCATCGACAAGCTGCTCCCAGCTGCGCTGTCCGCTTTTATATTCCAATCCATTCCCAATAAGCAATATTTGAGGACGGCCACTCCCCTTAAGGAAATGTTCGAATTTGATTTGAATACTCATAAAAGTCATTCCCTGAAACGTTGTAGATATGCAAATAGAAATAGGAACCAATAGCGTATAATTAAGTTCGCAAAAGTGAATCCGTAATAGACAAGCCACTAGGGCTCCTGTAAAATGATAGTTGTCAGAAAATCATTATGCAAAGGAGAGACCCTAATGGCTCACAAAAAGAATAACACAAATCTCACAGAATTGCAACTGCAATGTGTCACGCAGCCGGACCCCATGCTGAGCATGCTGGAATGGCTCTGCACACAGCTCATGGAAGCTGAAGTGGATCAGCAGCTGGGGGCAGAGAAAAGTCAGCGCACGGACGGAAGGAGCGGCTACCGCAGTGGATACCGTCCTCGTCGTCTGGATACCCGCATGGGAACGATGTACCTCATGCTACCCAAGGTTCGTCAGGGCGGTTATATCCCGTTCTTTGTTACGGAACGCAAGCGCAGTGAGGCTGCACTCATTCAGGTCGTTCAGGAGGCATTTGTACAGGGCGTTTCCACTCGGAAAATGGAGAAGCTGGCACAGAGTCTCGGCATTGAAAATTTGTCCAGAAGTCAGGTCAGCGAGATGACCAAAGGGCTCAACGAGCAGGTCAATGAGTTTCGGAATCGGCCTCTTTCCCATACTGTGTACCCCGTTTTGTGGGTGGATGCACTGTACGAAAAAGTTCGTGCAGACGGCAGAATTGTCAGTATAGCAGTACCTATCGTGTGTGGTGTGGATGAAATTGGTCATAGAGACATCATCGCCGTGGAAACTATGGCCGAGGAATCCAGGGACTCGTATGGTCTGCTATTTCAGAGCTTGAAGGATCGTGGTCTTGCCACACCCAAGCTGATCATTTCAGATGCCCACTCCGGGTTGGTTTCGGCGATCCAGACGTCCTTCCCCGGAGCCTCCTGGCAGCGCTGTAAGGTGCGTTTTATGCGGAATATTCTGGCCTATGTACCACAGAAAGAGAAGAAAACCTTTGCCTGCGTGCTGAAGGAAATCTGGTTGGCTCCCCCTGCGGAACTAGCAAGAAAGCGGGCTTATGATGTGATGGATACCTATGCCAAACGCTTCCCAAAGGCGGTTCAGTGTCTTGAAAACGGCTTGGAAGATTCTCTGATGTTTTACGCATTTCCAAAGCCGGACGCCCGGAAAATTTCATCCTCTAACATGATTGAGCGATTGAATCGTGAGATTCGCAGACGCACAAGTGTGGTTGGAATCTTCCCAAACGAGGCGTCCTATGTCCGTTTGGTAACAACATATCTGATGGAGTATGCCGAGGACTGGTCTGTCTCCAGAGCATACCTCAGCCAGGAATCCATTGAGGCAACGCTGCTCATTGCTGCTTAACTTTATTTTTCAGGAGTCCTTTTTGCGAACTTCCCTTGACACGGTCTAATTTCACCCATCGATAGCTCCTATTCTTCCCCAAATAATAATAGATAATTAGAGATTATCCTTTATTAGTGGTGTGCGGGAAGGAGCGAATGAGCAGCGTAAACGTTGCTGTTTAGTAAGTAAACTTCAAGGTCGCTCGCGGATGCATGGCTGAAAGCACTTTTTTTTGACGTTCAAAACTTGCATGGACATAACGCTCAGTAGTTTTGATTGAGCTGTGCCCCAGAATCTCTTTTACTTCGTAAACGTCGCCACAAGCATCCCATAAATACGTGGCAAAAGAATGACGGAACATATGTGGAGTATAGTGGCCGGGCTGGTTTGATAGATCGGTGTATCGGTTAATAATCCTGCGAACAGACTGCTCAGACAATCTGTTCCCATCTCTGTTCAAAAAAAAGAAGGGCTCGTCGGCAACGCGAGGAACTCTAACTTGCAAGTATTTTTTTAGTGCTCGGATCACAGGGGCAGAAGCCAAGTAGATTTTTCGCTCTTTACTACCTTTCCCACGGATAAGAACAACCTGGCTATCTAAATTCAAGTTATCGCAGGTGATTGTACAAAGCTCGGAAACGCGTATCCCACTAGCGAACAAAAGCTCAAGCACGGCGATATTTCTAATTGTTTCCCGGCGAGCAGCTTTGGAATGGGCGGTCGAAAGTTCGCGGTAAGCGGCGGAAAAGATGGCACCAAGTATCGGGCGATCAATAGTTCTAGGAAGTAAAATTTCCTGGCGAATATGCAGTTGAATTTTTTCAAAGGGACTGTGTTCCAGAATTTCTTCATAGACTAGGTAATGGTAATACGCTTTTAGCGCTGCAATTTTACGCTTCACTGTAGACGCTTTGTAGCGTTCCATGAGATGCTCAATGTATAGTTCCATGTCAGTACGAGTAACCGTTGTTGGTTTTGGATAAAAATCGACAAACTGTTTGAGATCAATCTGATATGCCTTTAGAGTTTTATTATCCAGGTTTTTTTGCAACTTGCAGTAAGTGAAATATGCAGATAATGTTTGCGGTTCAGTCATAGGGAGGGCTCCTTTCGCTAATTAAAGTAATCATAATACTACAACAAAAGCAGCGCTCTGCAAAATGGTATTCGGAAGTATGAATTGCCGTCGGTTGAGTGCGGCTTTAAGTATATGGACACTGTGTATAAAATTATGGCACGAGCCGCAAAAGGTGATTCAATCCATGAATAGTAGGCATAGAACTATCATAATTAGTGAATGGTGTTCGACTTTGGTGTGGTATCGGGCTGCTTAAAAAATGCAAATTCGAATAAGAGCAAATCGAGTTTGACATGGAACAACGATGATAGTGCAATAAAAGAGGTTTGAACGCTTTTGAGGATAGGCTTAGCTTGAGTCATTTGGGAGAGCAACTGACTCTTAATCAGTGGGTCCTGGGTTCGAGTCCCCGATGGTGCACCAAAAAAAGCCTTACGGAAACGTAAGAAGGGGAGGCACTGCGGATGACCCGCATTGCAATCGTAGAGGATGAGGCCGCCGTCCGGGAGCAGCTGGCGGGGTATGTGCAGCGCTACACGCGGCAGTATGGCATCCAGTTTGAGGTGACAATGTTCACCGACGGCGTCGAAATCCTTGAGGACTACCGCCCGGTCTACGACATAATTTTTCTTGACGTAGAGATGCTGCATCTGGACGGTATGGAGACTGCCCGCCGTATCCGCGAGCTGGACAGCGATGTGCTGCTGATTTTTATTACGAACATGGCGCAGTATGCCATCAAGGGGTACGCCGTCGGTGCGTTGGATTACGTGCTCAAGCCTGTGCCGTACTTTGCGTTCTCACAGCAGCTGCAAAAGGCTGTGAACCAGCTGGCCAAGCGGACGCGGCATTATCTGGCTGTGCCAGTGGACGGCGGCATGCGCCGATTGGACGCTGCTACGATTTATTATATCGAGAGTGAGGGCCACCGCGTCCATTTTTACACCGAGGGCGGCGACTTCTCCGCACCCGGCGCGCTGAAGGCGCTGGAGGAAAAGCTGACGGGCCGTCTGTTTGCGCGGTGTAACAGCGGCTATCTTGTGAATCTCGCGCAGGTGTCGGGCGTGCAGCAGAACACGGTGCAGGTCGGCCCGCATGAGCTGCAGATCAGCCGCCCCAAGCGCAGGGCGTTTCTGGCCGCGCTGGCGGACTACATCGGGGGTGAGGGCGCATGATGACGCTGCCGGACATCCCGCGGCTGTACACGGCGCTGGCAGAGGTTCTTGCCGTGCTGGTCTACGCGCAGGCCGCGCCGCCCCGCGCTGCAAAGCCTGTGACCTATGCTGCCACGGCGGGGTGGGCCGCGGTGCTGGGCGTGTTTTTGCAGCTTACCGGCAGTGTGCCGCTGGCGTGGTGGCTGCCCTGCATGGTCGCGGCCATCGCGTGGCTGTACCTGTATCTGTGGGGCACGCGTGAGATGAATTTACTGGAAGCCGGTTACAGCTGCGCCCGCGCGTTCATTCTGGCGGAGCTGGCCGCCAGCGTGGAGTGGCAGCTCCACTGCGTACTCTGGCCGCAGCAGCGGGCTACAGCACCGCTTTCGGTACTGCTGCTGGCGGCGGTCTACACGGCGGTCTACGGCTTTTTGTATTGGTTTGAGCGCCGCCACGCTGAGCCCACGCGGCTGACCATTACCGCGGCGGTGACGCTTATGGCTGTCGTCATGGCGGTCACGGCGTTTGCGGTCAGCAATCTGAGCTTTATCTCCGACAACGGTGTCACGATGAGCGTGATGAGCATTTTCTACATCCGCACGCTGGTGGATATGGCGGGCGTGCTGATCCTGACGGTCCAGCACGAGCAGCTGCGCGAGGCCGCACTGAACAGCGAGCTGACGGCCATGGACAATGTCCTGCGCCGCCAGTATGAGCAGTACAGGCAGAGCAAGGAGAACATTCGCCTTATTAACCGCCGCTATCATGAGCTGAAAATGCAGATCGCGGCCATCCGTGCCGAGCGCGACCAGGCCAAGCAGGACGCCGCGCTGGCCGAAATGGAGAGCGGCATCCGTCAGTACGAGGCCGAGAACAAGACCGGCAACCCTGTGCTGGACACGCTGCTGACGGCGAAAACGCTCTACTGCCAGCAGCACGGCATCAATCTGACCTGTGTGGCGGACGGTACGCTGCTGCACTTTCTGACGACAGGGGAGATCTGCACGATTGTGGGCAAGGTGCTGGACAACGCCACCGAGAGTGTGCTGACCGAGCCGGACCCCGAGAAGCGGCTGATCCGGGCCGCCATCTACGCGCAGAACGGCTTTGTGATGCTGCGGTTTGAGAACTACTGCGCTGACCCCGTGGAGCTTGGCCCCGACGGCCTGCCCGCCCGCAGCAGCCACGGCGGCTACGATTTAAAGAGCGTCCGCGCTGCCGCCGAGGCCCACGGCGGCACGCTGACCCTGCACTGGGAGAATGAGTGGTTCACGGTGCGGATTTTGCTGCCGCAGAAGTAGTGCGGATCGCGGCAGCGGAAACTACCCGCGGGCGGATATGGAATCCGCCCCTACAATGTAGGAATCGATGCTCGTCATCGACCCGGGAGCCTTGCGGCGGCTGCCATGCTCACCACTGTAGCGGCGTCAACCTTCCCCCACAGGGGAAGGCTTTTTTGCTATACCGCAATTTGCACAAAGAAGGCGCGGTTGTACTTGTACAAAATCACAACAGAATTTGCCCGGTCAAGCGGCAAAACTGCAAAGTATGCTTCAAAAACGGCAGCTTGTGCGAAAAATACGCCTATCGTGCCGCAATCTGCTACAATAGAATCGACGCAAAACATGGGCCCGCTTTTGACAGGTTTTATACTGTTTAAAGAGGAGAAAAACAAATGACAAAGCAACCCAAAGTCCGCAAGCCGCACCCCGTACTGCACGGGATCGGTCTGGTGCTGTCCGTGATCCTGTTGGTCGCAGTACTGGTCGGCACCTACGTTCTGTCCACGATGGCCACCATCATTGACAGCTTCATCGGCGCACCCAGCGGCCACTATTCCGACGCTGAAATTGCCGACACCAAGGTCAAGGCGGAAGCGCTGGCCGCTGATGTCGAGGCCGAGGGAACTGTCCTTGTCCAGAACAACGACAACACCCTGCCGTTGGCCGCTGACAACAAGAAGATCAACGTCTTTGGCTGGGCCTCCACTGCCTGGCTGGGCGGCGGTTCCGGCTCCGGCGGCGTGTCCGGCGTCAACACCGATTTGCTGGCCGCGCTGACTGCCTACGGCGTTGCGTACAACACCGAGCTGACCGACATGTACAAGGATTTCCAGGATGGCCGCGAGTACACCCGCACCCTGAGCGCCTGGCCCGAGCAGTCCGGCCGCCTGTATGAGCCTGACATCAACAACCAGACCTACTATACACAGTCGATACTGGACAACGCCAAGAGCTTCTCCGATACGGCTATTGTCGTGATCGGGCGTCTGGCGGGCGAGAGCAACGACGCCACCAAGCAGCAGTACAAGCGCACCGAGAAGGGCGGCGACATCGTTGTTGACGACACCCGCACGATGCTGGAGCTGACCACCGAGGAAGAAAATCTGCTGAACTACGTCGGCGAAAATTACGCCCATGTGGTTGTGCTCATCAACTCCACCAACGTCATGGAGTTGGGCCAGACCGAGACGATCCCCGGCATTGATGCCTGCCTGATTGCCGGTCTGTCCGGCTCCGAGGGCGCGACCGCCGTGCCCGAAGTGCTGTGGGGTGACCGCGAACCCAGCGGGCGTACCGCCGATACCTGGGCTTATGACCTGACCACCGCCGCCAGCTATGCGAACGCCGGTATGGAGGGTGTCGGCAAGTACAGCGCCGCCGACGGCCTCTACCCGGCAGACGGCACGACGAACGGAAACCTTGACACACCCTGCACCTATGAGCAGGTTTCCTATGTCGATTACGCCGAGGGCATCTACATCGGCTACAAGTGGTACGAGACCGCCGACGCAGAGGGCTACTGGGATGCCGAGAGCAACGAGCACGGCACCGGCTACGACGCCGTTGTGCAGTATCCCTTCGGCTACGGCCTGAGCTACACCAGCTTTGATTGGAAAGTCACGGACGCCGCCGCCAACGGCAGCGCCCTGACGAAGGACGGTAATGTGACCGTCAAGGTTACCGTCACGAACACCGGTGACCGCGCGGGCAAGGACGTTGTCCAGCTCTACTATACCGCCCCGTACACGGCAGGGGAAATTGAAAAATCCAACGTTGAGCTGGGCGCGTTCGCCAAGACGAAGGAGCTGGCCCCCGGCGAGAGCGAGGAAGTCACCCTGACGGTCCCGGTCTCCGACATGGCCAGCTACGATGCCTACGACGCCAACCACAACGGCTTCACCGGGTATGAGCTGGATGCGGGTGACTACATCTTCACCGTGCGCCATGATGCCCACGATGTGGACGACGACGCCAACGCGGCCATCACCTGCAGCCTGCCCGCAGGTGTGCAGTATGCCGAGGACACCGTCACCGGCAATGCCGTTTCCAACAAGTTTACCGGCAGCGACGCCATCGACGGCGTGAGCCTCGACGGCAGCGACTCCGCACAGAACATCACCTACCTGACCCGCGCCGACTTTGCGGGCACCTTCCCCAAGACGAACACCCCGACCCGTGCCATGACCGACAACGTCAAGGCGCTGAACCTCTACACCGCCGACGATGCCAACGGCTGGATCAACGACGCTGATGAGGCTATTACCACCGGCGCTAAGAACGGCCTGAAGGTCGAGGACAACGGCGAGACCACCGACCTCGGTTTCCGGCTCGGCTCTGACTTCAACGACCCCCGGTGGGATGCCCTGCTGGATCAGCTGACCGTTGACGAGATGGAAAACCTCTACATCAACGCCTACGGCGGCCTGGCCGAGCTGAAGAGCGTCGGCAAGTCCAAGAGCAAGGACGCCGACGGCCCCGCTCAGATCGGCGGCTTCACCGGCATGGGAGCCGGCACGGGCTTCCCCAGCTCCAGCACGCTGGCCCAGACCTGGAACGCAGACCTTGCCCAGGAGGAGGGCCGCACCATCGGCACGCAGGCCCTGCAGAACGGCTACACCGGCTGGTATGCCCCCGCCACCAACATGCACCGCAGCCCCTTCAATGGCCGCAACTATGAGTATTATTCCGAGGACAGCCTGCTGTCCGGCGTCATCTGCGGCAACACTGTGACCGGCGCAAACCAGGCGGGCGTCTACACCTATGTCAAGCACTTTATCTGCAACGACGGCGAGAGTGGTATCTACCGCGATTCCGTCTATACCTGGATGACGGAGCAGACCCTGCGCGAAACCTACCTGCGCCCGTTCCGGATGCTCGTCGAGGATTACGACGCAGTCGGTCTCATGAGCAGCTACAACCGTATCGGCGCTGTCTGGGCAGGCGGCAGTGAGGCGCTGCTGACCGGCATCCTGCGCGACGAGTGGGGCTTTGACGGCGCGGTCATCACCGACTACTGCGACCACCACAACTACATGAACGGCGACCAAGCCCTGCGCGCAGGCGGCAGCCTATGGATGGCGGGCTTCACCGGCGGCGCGATGGCCTTTGAGACCGGCTCTAACAGCTACCTGCAGGCCCTGCGTCGCGCCACCAAGGAAGCGCTGTACATGTACCTGCATGTCCGCGTGACCAACCGCGCCTATGCTGACAGCATCGGCGACACCACCGCTTTGCGCCATGCGTTCACGACCTCTGTGTTCGGCTGGCGTCATCTGGTTGCCCTGATCGACATCGTGGCCGTTGCCCTGTTCGCCCTCGCCGTGCGCGGCGTCGTCATCGACGTCAAGCTCCGCAAGGCAGCCAAGACCGAGAAAAAGAACTCCTGATTCACCAAAGGAATGTGTGATCTATGAAACATGCAGACATTATTACCAAATTGACCCTTGAACAAAAATGCGCGCTGCTCTCCGGCGAGACGGTCTTTACGACCCGCGGCTACAAAAATGCGGGCATCCCGTCCATCACCCTGTCGGACGGCCCCAACGGCGTGCGCAAGCAGGCGGGTGCGGCGGACCATCTGGGCCTGAACCCCAGCGTCCCCGCGACCTGCTTCCCGACGGCAGCTACCGTGGCCTGCAGCTGGGATCCCGCCCTGGGCGAACAGCTCGGCCGGGCCATGGGGGAGGAGGCCGCCGCGCAGGAGGTATCCGTCCTGCTGGGGCCGGGCCTCAACACCAAGCGCAGCCCGCTGTGCGGGCGCAACTTCGAGTATTTCTCGGAGGACCCGTACCTCTCCGGCAAGCTGGCCGCGGCCTACGTGCGCGGCATCCAGTCCAACGGCATCGCCGCCTGCCCCAAGCACTTCGCCGTCAACAGCCAGGAGCTGCGCCGCATGGCGTCGGACTCCGTCGTCGACGAGCGAACCCTGCGGGAACTCTACCTGACCGGCTTTGAAATCGTCGTCAAAGAGGCGCACCCCAAGACCATCATGTCCAGCTACAACCTCGTCAACGGCACCTACGCCAACGAGAACGCCCACCTTTTGCAGGACATCCTGCGCAGGGACTGGGGCTTCGACGGCGCTGTCGTGACCGACTGGGGCGGCAGCAATGACCACGCGCTGGGCGTAAAGAACGGTTCTACGCTGGAAATGCCCGCCCCCGGTGGAGACGCCGTGCGCGAGCTGTTGAAAGCTGTCGAGACCGGTAAAATTTCCGAATCTGATGTGGACGCCCGCCTGGATGAGCTGCTGACACTGGTACTGGACACCCACGCCGCCGTGGAAAACCACAGCCGCAGCTTTGACGCTGACGCTCACCACGCGCTGGCCCGCCGCGCCGCTGCCGAGAGCGCCGTCCTGCTGAAAAACGACGGCGATCTGCTGCCGCTGGCCGCAGGCGCAAGCGTGGCCGTCATCGGTGACTTTGCCGAGACGCCGCGTTACCAGGGCGCAGGCTCCAGCGCCGTCAACTCCATCAAGGTCGATACCTTCCTTGACTGCCTGAAAGACAGCGGCCTGCACAGCGTCGGCTTTGCCGCGGGCTTTGACCGCCAGGGCAAGCCGGACGATGCCAAAAAGGCCGAGGCCGTCGCGCTGGCGAAAAAGGCCGACACCGTGCTGCTCTGCTTAGGGTTGGACGAGATCAAGGAGAGCGAGGGTCTGGACCGCGCCGATATGAAACTGGCCGACAACCAGATCGAGCTTTTGCAGGCCGTGCAGCAGGCCAACCCCAACACTGTCGTCATCGTCAGCGCGGGCGCGTCGCTGGAAACGCCGTGGCTGGCCCACTGCAGGGCACTCGTCTACGGCGCCCTCGGCGGCCAGGCCGGCGCGGGCGCAATGGTCGATGTGCTGACCGGCAAAATCAATCCGTCCGGCAAGCTGGCCGAGACCTGGGCCAACGCCCACGCCGACACCCCCGCCAAGGACAACTTTGCAGGTGCGGGACGCACCGTGCAGTACCGCGAGGGGCTGTACGTCGGCTACCGCTACTACCAGACCGCGGGTGTGCCCGTGGCGTTCCCGTTCGGCTACGGCCTGAGCTACACGAGTTTTGCCTACAGCGAGCTGAAAGCCGACGCCCGCAGCGTGACCCTGACCGTGACAAACACGGGCAGCCGCGCCGGTGCCGAGATCGTACAGGTCTACGCGGCCAAGCCCGACGCCCAGATCTTCCGCCCCGCGCAGGAGCTGAAGGCCTTTACAAAGGTCTGGCTGGAGGCAGGGGAGAGCAAGACCGTCACCCTGCCGCTGGACGACAAGGCGTTCCGCTACTGGAACACAAAGACCGACAGCTGGGAGGTTGAGGGCGGCACGTATGAGCTTCGCGTAGGGGCGAGCTCTGCGGACATCCGCCTGACCGCCGCCGTCGAGGTGAACGGTACGAGCGCACCGAACCCATACGCGGGCAAGGCGCTGCCGCACTACACCAGCGGCAAGGTGCAGCGCGTGCCCGATGACGAGTGGGAGATTCTGCTGGGCCGCCCCATCCCGGCGGATACCGTCAAAATTGACCGCAACATGACCCTGGGTGAGCTGAACCACAGCCGCAGCCCGCTGTGCTGGCTGGTCTGGGCTGTGCTCACGATGATGCTGAACGCCAGCTACAAGCGCGGCAAGCCGAACCTGAACGTGATGTTCCAGTACAACATGCCGCTGCGCGCGCTGGCCAAGATGACAAGCGGTGCCATCAGCATGGGCATGGTGGACGGCATCGTGCTGGAGGCAAAGGGTTTCTGGGTCATCGGTCTGCTGAAGGTCATCGTCGAGGCCGTTAAAAACATCATCCTCAACGCGCAGCTGGAAAGCCGCCTGCGCAACAGCTGACAGGAAGGGCTGTCATGCAGCTTTGGAATACCTTTGCGGAAAAGCATCCTGCCGCAGCCAAGTGGGTGCGCGAGGGTGGCTTGTTCGCCATCTTCCCGGAAGGGGAGGTTAAGAAGGCATAAGAATAGCCGAGCAGCGTAAAAACTGCTCGGCTTTGTTGTTTGTTGATTGCGTGGCTTCCCCCTCGGGGGAAGCTGTCAGCGGCCCCGACCGCTGACTGATGAGGGGCTGCGCTGCCGTTAGTACCCGTCAAAGGGCGCAGCCCCTCGGGGGAAGGCTTAGGGCAACACCGCATAATTCCCGCCTTACGGCTTAAGCACCGCTCCGGCGGCTGCGGCACGGCATCTGCGTTGCCAAAATGGGTACACCGCCAATCGCAAAATGGCTGACAGAACCGGTGAAGGCCGTGAACGCCATGATGAAAACACTCGTTCCGACGGCAGTTTTCAGCTCATAGCCCAGCACGGAGGTCAAAAGCAGCAGCATCATCATGCCGCCGCCCGCGCCGATGAACCCGCAGATAAAGCCCACGCCCGCGCCGCAGAGCAGCGACTGCGCGAACCGCTTCTGTACGCTGACGGCGTTCATCGCGCTCTTGGTCGTCATGACGGGCCGCACGATGAACTTGACGCCCAGCAGCAGCGTCATGAACGTTGAGAAACCGCCCATCGTTGTGCCGGGCACGAGGCTGGCCACATAGCTGCCAACCAGCGTGAAGCAGAGCACCGACGCCATCATGACCGCGCCGTTTTTTATGTCCAGGTTGCCGCTTTTGCCGTAGGTGTAGGCAGAGATCGCACTCGCCAGCACATCGCTGGCCAGCGCAATGCCCACGGCCATGTAGGGGTCCATCCCCAAAAAAGTAATGAGCATCGGGCTGATGACCGCCGCGGCGCTCATACCCGCAAAGCCTGTGCCCAGTCCCGCGCCGATGCCCGCAATAAAGCAGACGATGAATGCTACCAGATAGGTCATATTCTTACTCCTTGTTCAGCTCCCGCAGGAGATTTGCATCCATGCGGCGCAGATAGTCCTGCAGCGTCTGCTGCTCCTGCGCCGTAAAGCCCGCAAACAGCGGCTCCAAGCTGCAGCGCTGGATGTCCGCCAGTACCGCGACCATCGGCAGGGCATCGGGCGCAAAGCCCAGCAGCCGCTGGCGGCGGTTGTCCGGCGCAGGGGAGACCGTCAGCACGCCGCGCGCGCGCAGCCGCTCCACCGCCGCCGATACATTGGATTTTGCCAGACCGCGGTAGCGGCAGATGTCGCTGGCCGTGCGGCAGTCTGGATTGTTGTGCAGAAACAGCAGGATGTCAATTTCCAGCTGGTTCAGCCCGTACTGTACGGAAGCAGCCTCAAACCGCGCTGCATGGTACTTTTTGTAGTGCTGTACGTAGCTCAATATGGGCAGCAACTGCATCACTCCTTTGCAAGGCTCAAATAGAACAGTTCTAATTATAACCATTTGCACAGCAAAAGTCAATACTGCCCGTTAAAAAGCAAACATCAGAGAGGGACAGCCGCGCCAGGCTATACCGGATACACCGAAAAAAGAGGATGCGGACGGATCCGCACCCTCTAAAACAAAAACAAACCCGAAACAATGCTTCACGAAGAAGATTGAGTTCGGATTTGCACAATATGGTGGACCTGGAGGGATTCGAACCCTTGACCTCTCGGATGCGAACCGAACGCTCTCCCAACTGAGCTACAGGCCCATGTCATTTCGACTTGATAAGTGTACCTCTTTTCTGCCAAAAAGTCAAGGGGGTAATGCAGATTTTGTTTGCAAGCGCCGGACATATCCTGTAACATACGAATTTGTATTGTAACAGGTGCAATTCCGCCTGCATCTTGCGCTTCTCTTTATATAGTGCTATAATGGTACAAATCTTGCAGTGCCCGTATAAAAACGTATAGGCAATGTGGATTGAATCCTGCGCGTGGGTTGAATTATAGTATTCTCATTAAAGGTACAAGAATTCAACCTATGTGGGGAGGAAACCTTATGCAAGGCAAGCTGATTGCAAGCTACCGGCGGGAGCTTTCTGCGCTGGATGATCTGCAATGCGCCGGAACCGTGACCTATACGCTGACACAGGAGGCGGATGCGTTTGTCATCACTGTCCAGCGCGACGGAGCACGGGCGGCAGCGTGTATGCTGTGTGAGATAGAGGAGGAGCGCGCGGGGATGCTGACCCGTTTCCTGTACGAAAACGCCGTGGAGCCTGCGCATATTTCCGCGGTACTGCATGACCTCTGTGGATCGAAGGTGGGCTGACATGGCGGTGTTGCTGCATGACCGTCCGGAAGCAGCCGGACAAAAGCAGAGAGAGGCGCTCAGGCTGCCCCGGACCTCCGCCGTGGTGGCACTGTTTGCATTCAGCTCCCGCATGGATCGCGATTCCATGCGGCTGTTCGCCCGGACCCATGGGGACGAGGTTCGCGCCGCGGCCATTGCATCGACGGGGCAGGAGGTACTGGAGCTGCTGCACGGCGGCCTTCGCCCGCAGGTGCTTGTGCTCGACGCCCTGCTGACCAAGCCGTCCGTGACGCAGGTCTTGCAGGAGATCAGCACGATGCAGCCGGACCCGGAGCCGGCAGTCCTTGTGCTGGTGCCCGTGCCGGAGGAAACCGCCGCGCGCAAGGCGCTGGGCCTGTTTGCCCAGTACCGGATCATGCTGCGCCCCTACGGGATGAAGAATCTTTTCGATGAGATCTACCGCATGGGCACAACGGACGACGAGCATCGGCTCTATCACCTGCGCCGCTGCTGTGAGGATGTGCTGGATGACTTCGGCGCGCGGTCCACACTGAACGGCTACCGCTATGCCGAGCGGATGCTGCTCTACGCGCTGTACGCGGAGCGCCCGCAGAAGATCGGCGATTTGCAGCAGTATGTCGCGTCGGAGGAGAACATCGAGATCGGCACTGTGACCTCGGCGCTGAACCGGATGTCGGCGGGTATGTCCAAGCGCGGTGCGGAGCCGTACCGCGGACTTTGCCTGCGCTGCGGCCGCCCGGAAAACGGCGTGCTCTCCAACGGGCAGCTGTTTGAGGGGCTGCTCAAGGAGCTGCGCCGCCGACTGGAACCGACTGTATAAATTAGGAAAGAAGGCGTTTTCCATGGACAGAAGGAACGAGGATGCAGCACTGCTGGCCCTGCGCGGGGGATTGCGCGGGCGGTTCCGGCGCTCGTTTGACAGCATGGAGAACGCCTTTGAGGTATTGCAGGACCGCTTGCAGCACGCGGTAAACCCGGCAGAGCGCGCCGAGCTGATGCCGCTGCTCGAGGAATTGCAGACGCAGCTGATCTGCCTGCGGCGGCTGGGGGATCAGGCGTCGGATGCTGCCACGGCGGCGCTGCTGCACGGCACCTGTGAGCCGCAGCCCATCGACCTGCTGGGGCAGCTGCGGGAATTTTGCAGTATTTTGCAGGAGGAGGCCGCGCAGTACGCGCTGCCCTTTACCGTGACGCTGCAGGCCGACGGGCTGGACGTGCTGCCCACGACGGGGGATGTCTCGCTGCTCAACGGTCTGCTGACGAACCTTGTCTCCAACACACTGGCCGCGGACCGTGCGGCGCACATTATGCTGCTCTGCACGCCGGGGCGGCTCTGCTACAGGGACAACGGCCCGGGTCTGCCGCCCGATGCCGCCGCCCTGCTGACCGAGGGGCAATGGAGCGAACGCCTGCTCCACGCGGGCGGGCTGGGCCTGCCGCTGGTTGCCGCTTACACAAGCGCCATGGGCTGGGCGCTGACCGTAGGGGAGGGGCCGGGTATGAGCTTGCAGTTCACGCTGCCCGCCGCGCCGCCGCTCGACGGCATGGTGCTGACCTCGCCCACCGAGCGTCTCGCTGACCGGCAGAACCGCCGCAGACTGATACGCCGGGAGCTGGCGGTTCTGGTAGCGGATACTTCGATGCAGTAAGTAAAAGCGCTGTTCTTGGAAGGGAGCGGCGCTTTTTTGCTGCATGGCTTCCCCCTCGGGGGAAGCTGTCAGCGGCCCCGCCCGCTGACTGATGAGGGGAAACCTTGCCTCTGCTGCCCGTAAACGGATTGCTTGGCAAACCTGCCCCTCATCCGGCCCTGCGGGGCCACCTTCCCCACAGGGAAAGGCTTTAAGGAGACGGGCAGCCTCATTTTTTTCCCACACCGCTTTACTTTAAGCCCAAATTATTGTAAAATGTTATACAAAAGAATGGTTTACTATGCCTGCACGGCACAGCGGACCGCCAAAATAACTACAGGTGGTGTTTTTTATGGCAATTCAGTATAAACGTATTCTTCTGAAGGTCAGCGGCGAGGCTCTGTCCGGCCCCAAGGGCACGGGCTTTGATGAGGAGACCATCGCCTCCATCTGCGCGGGCATCAAGGCTGCGCACGACCTCGGTGCCCAGATCGGCATCGTCGTGGGCGGCGGCAACTTCTGGCGCGGACGCTCCAGCGGCAAAATGGACCGCATGGACGCCGACAAGATCGGTATGCTGGCCACCGTTATGAACGCGCTGGCTGTCAAGGACGCGCTGCGCCAGCAGGGTGTGGACGCCGTCGTCATGACCAGCTCCTTCATGCCGCAGGTCGCCGAGTGCTTCACGAGCGACAAGGCCATTGCCGCGCTGGAAAGCGGCAAGATCGTCGTGTTCGGCGGCGGCACCGGCAACCCGATCTTCTCCACCGACACGGCCTCCGCCCTGCGCGCACTGGAGATCGGCGCGGACGCCATGTTCAAGGCCACGATGGTCGACGGCGTCTATGACAAGGACCCCCACAAGTACGCCGATGCCGTGCGCTACGACACGCTGACCTTCACCCGCGTGCTGGATGAGCGCCTGGCCGTCATGGACTCCACCGCCGCGACCCTCTGCCGCGACAACGGTCTGCCCATCCTCGTGTTCGATCTGGGCCAGCCCGCCAACATTGCCAAGGCCGTGCAGGGCGAGACCGTCGGCACCCTTGTCAAAGAGTAAAAATTTGAAAAATTCATATTTTCCCCCTATACTATCTTAAAATAAGGAGAATTTCATTATGAGCAGCACGACGAAACCCTATGAAGAAAAAATGAATGCCAGTGTCAACCACCTCATCCATGAGCTGGCCTCCATCCGCGCAGGCCGCGCCAACCCCGCCATTCTGGACAAGGTCACGGTCGATTACTACGGCAGCCCCACGCCCATCCAGCAGATCGCGGCTGTCGCCGTTGCCGAGGCCCGCATCCTGACCATCTCCCCGTGGGACCGCTCGATGCTCAAGCCCATCTCCAAGGCCATCCAGACCAGCGACATCGGCATCAACCCCATTGATGACGGCCAGGTCATCCGCCTGGTGTTCCCGGCCCCCACCGAGGAGCGCCGCAAGCAGCTGACCAAGGATGTCAAGAAGCAGGGCGAGGACGCCAAGACTGCCGTGCGCAACATCCGCCGCGATGCCATGGACAAGTTCAAGGCCATGAAGAAGGCCAGCGAGCTCACCGAGGACGACCAGAAGAAGCTGGAGGAAGAGACCCAGAAGCTGACCGACAAATATGTCAAGCTGATCGACGACACCTGCGCCGACAAGAACAAGGAAATCATGGAGGTCTGATCTCTCCATGAACGATAGCCTGTGCGGGCATGTCATGCGACACGCCCGCATAGGCTGTTATTGCATCATTGAATAAAACGATTCCGCGAAAGGAAACCACCGTTTATGAAGACCCGCATCATCACTGCCGCTGTCGGCCTGGGCGTTTTGGCCGTTGTGCTGGCGTTTTTTGACACCTTCCTGTTTGACTTGGTATTAAGTGCTGTCTGCCTGATTGCCATCCATGAGGTTTTTTCCGCTATGGGCTTTGGCAAAAAGCAGTGGTATCTCTATGCCGCCGCTGTGCCGCTGACGCTGCTGGTCATGCTGAGCACATCGCAGATGGTGCGCGGCCTGCTGCTGCCCGCGGCCTTTTTGACGGTGCTGTTCTACAACGTCTGTCAGATCGCCCACGTCAAAACACTGGATTTCGGTAAGCTGACGGGGTTTATCTACTTCTCGGGCGTCATCACGTTCTGCTTCTACTCGCTCATCCACTTAAAGCGGATGCTGCCCTTCGCAGAATATCGCTATGACGCAATTTATTTCATCCTGCTGATCCTCTGCTTTGCCTGGGGCGGCGACACCGCGGCCTACTTTGCGGGCCGTGCGTTCGGCAGGCACAAGCTGGCTCCTATCGTCAGCCCCCACAAGACCGTGGAGGGCGCTGTGGGCGGCGTGCTGGGCAGCATGGCTGCGGGCTGTGTGCTGACGCTCGTCTACTCGCTGCTGTCGGCCAAATACAACGTCATCAGCATTCAGGTGCAGCCGAAGCATTATCTGGTGCTGCTGGGCATGGGTGCCGTGGCATCGGTGCTGGGCATTCTGGGTGACCTGTTCGCGTCGTCCGTCAAGCGCCAGGTCGGCATCAAGGATTACGGCACGATCTTTCCGGGGCACGGCGGCATTCTGGACCGCTTTGACAGCGTCATGTTCATCGCGCCCTTTGTTTCCATCGCGGTACGCTACTTCTTCTATCTGCTGTGAGGAATCGTAAAAATGAGTAAAGTCATCACACTTTTGGGCTCCACGGGTTCCATCGGCACCCAGAGCCTGGACGTCTGCCGTATGCACGGCTATGAGGTGTTCGGCCTGTCCGCCAATTCCAGCGTCGATAAGCTGCTGGCGCAGATCGCGGAGTTCCACCCGAAGTACGTCGCCGTCACCGACCCCGCCGCGTTTGACAAGCTCTCCGCCGCGCTGGCCGGGCAGGCCGACGCGCCGAAGCTGCTCAAGGGCGCGGAGGGACTGCGCACGCTGGCCTGTATGGACGGCGCGGGCACGGTGCTGAACGCCGTTGTCGGCATTGCGGGCCTCGACGCCTCGCTGGCCGCGATTGAGAGCGGCCACGATCTGGCGCTGGCCAACAAAGAAAGCCTTGTCACGGGCGGCCATCTTGTGACCGATGCTGTCAAAAAGCACGGCGTCCACCTGCTGCCCGTGGACAGCGAGCACAGCGCGATTTTCCAGTGCTTGCAGGATCAGCACAGCGCCAAAACGCTGGAGAAGATCCTGCTGACGGCCTCCGGCGGCCCGTTTTTCGGCATGACCACCGAGCAGCTGCGCACCAAGACGAAGGCCGACGCGCTCAAGCACCCGAACTGGAATATGGGCGCCAAAATCACGATTGATTCTGCGACCCTGATGAACAAGGGCCTGGAGCTGATCGAGGCCGCGTGGCTGTTCGGTCTGCCCGAGGATAAGATTCAGATCGTCGTCCAGCGTGAGAGCATCATCCACTCCGCCGTGCAGTTTGCGGATCATTCGATCATTGCGCAGCTCGGTGTGCCCGACATGCGCATTCCCATCCAGTATGCGCTGACCTGGCCCGAGCGCCTGCCCAGCCCCGTGCCGGAGCTGGACTTCACCGCGCTGACCAAGCTGAGCATTGCAACGGCGGACGACGAGACCTTCCGCTGCCTCAAAGCCTGCAAAAAGGCTATCCGCAAGGGTGGTCTGGCCCCCTGCGCCGCCAACGGTGCGAACGAGGCCGCCGTCGCGCACTTCCTGCGCGACGAGATCGGCTTCCTGGACATTGGCCGTCTGGTCGAGGGTATCGTCGACAGTGATTCCTTTGGCGGCGACTACACGCTTGCCGACGTCCACGAGTGTGACCGCATGGCGCGAGCCTATGTGGAGGCACATATCTGATTGGAACTGCCCGGTAGGGGCCGCACATGTGCGGCCCTCAGCTTTCCGGCAGACTCCTGCCTGCCATACACGCGCGGGCCGGGCATGCCCGGCCCCTACGACTCTATGTCCAATACTTTACTTGTGAGGTGCCTATGACTGCATTGCTGACCGGGCTGGCATCGCTGCTCGTGTTTAGCAGCGTCATTCTGGTGCATGAGCTGGGCCGCTTTATGGCGGCGCGCCATTGCGGTATCCATGTCGAGGAATTTTCCATCGGCTTTGGCCCGCGCCTGTGGTCCACGACCCGTGACGGAACGACCTATTCTGTCCGCCTGCTGCCGCTGGGCGGCTATAATCTGTTCAGCCCCCTGCCTGACGAGGAGGACGACGAGGAGGACGAGAGCGGGGAGAGCGCACCGCCACCCGCCCCGAAGTCCCGCAAAACCACGCTTTTCCCGCTGGTCGTCAGCGGCCAGAAATTTGAGGATGCCACCGCCTGGCAGCGCTTTTTTGTCACGCTCTGCGGTGCGCTGATGAACTTTATCCTCGGCGTCGCGGTGCTGTTGGTGCTCGTCCTTACCATGGGCAAGGTCGGCAGCACGACGATTGCGGATTTCAGCGAGAACGCCACAAGCTCCGCAGCCCTGCAGGAGGGCGACACGATTTTGCAGATTTGCAGCAACCCCTGCTGGACGCTCTACGACATAACCGATATGTTTTACACCGGTGAGGAGGAAACCTACAACGTGGTGGTCCTGCGCGGCAGCGAGGTCCTGGAGCTGCAGGATGTGACCTTCACCCCGACGCGCGACGCGGACGGCAATGTGCTGTACGGCATGGATTTCCGCGTTGAGCCGATGAAAAAGGACCTGCGGCACGTCATTGTTATGACCTGCGATATGTATAGCTACTACAGCAGGGCTATTCTGGGCAGCTTTTTTGACCTGCTCGCCGGCAAGGTGGGCGTGGAGGAACTGTCCGGCCCCCTCGGCACGGTGTCGGCGGTCAACCAGGCCGTGCACTACGGCTGGCGGGAGGTACTGTCCCTGCTGGCTCTGCTGACCATCAACGTCGGCATCTTTAACCTGCTGCCCATCCCGGCGCTGGACGGCTGCAAGCTGCTGTTCCTTGCGTGGGAGGGCCTGACCGGCCATCCTGTGCCGCCCCGCGTGCAGGGCGTGATCAACACGGCGGGTACGGTGGCGCTGGTGTGGCTGATGATTCTGGTCACGATGCACGATATTTCACGATTCTTATAAGGAGAACTACGATGCAGCGTCAATTAAAAAAAGAAGTCAAGATCGGCAACATTAAAATCGGCGGCACGAACCCCATTGCCGTCCAGACGATGCTGAATGTGCCCGTCAAGGATATTGCGGGCAACGTGGCCCAGGCAGAGCGCGTCGCCAAGGCGGGCTGCCAGATCGTCCGCGTGACCGTGCCCACCCCGGCGGACGCCGCCGTCGTGGCTGCCATTAAAGAGAAGGTGGACATCCCCGTTGTAGCGGACATCCACTTTGACTACCGCGCCGCGCTTGCAGCGCTGGATGCCGGTGCGGACAAAATTCGCATCAACCCCGGCAACATCGGGGATGATGACCGCGTCAAGGCCGTGGCCGACGCCTGCAACGCCAGAAATGTGCCCATCCGCATCGGCGTCAACGGCGGCAGCCTTGAAAAGCACATCCTGGCCAAGTACGGCGCTCCCGTGCCCGAGGCCATGGTGGAGAGCGCCATGTACCATGTGCGGCTGCTGCAAAAATACGACTTTGATAATATCGTTATTTCGATCAAATCCAGCAACGTGCCCCGCATGATGGCGGCGTACCGTCTGCTGGCCAGCCAGACGGACTACCCCCTGCACGTCGGCGTGACCGAGGCCGGCGGCAACCGCATGGGCCTCATCAAGTCCGGTATGGGCATCGGCGGTCTGCTGATGGAGGGCATCGGCGACACGCTGCGCGTCAGTCTGACCGATGAACCCGAGAACGAGGTCTACGCCGGGTATGACATCCTGCGCGCGGCTGGCTACGCCGTCGCCGGTCCCGAGATCATCAGCTGCCCGACCTGTGGCCGCACCCAGTACCCGATGATCGAGATCGCCAACGAGGTCGAGGCGCGTCTGCGGGACGAGGGCTTTAAGAAGCCGCTCAAGATCGCTATTATGGGCTGTGTTGTCAACGGCCCCGGCGAGGCATCCGACGCCGACATCGGCATTGCCGGCGGTAAGGACGAGGCCCTGCTTTTCATCCGCGGCGAGAAGATCCGTATGCTCAAGGGTGATATTGTCGGCCAGCTGCTGGAAGAAATTCATAAGCTGTAACCCATAAAGCCTTCCCCCTTGGGGGAAGGCGGCCCCGCAGGGCCGGATGAGGGGCAAGCTGTCCTCGGCAATCCGTTTGCGGGTAATGCCCGGCAACTTCGCCCTCATCAGTCCGCTTCGCGGACAGCTTCCCCCGAGGGGGAAGCCTTATCTTTACACCCACTTGTGAGGTAAAATTCCTTTGAAACCATTTGTCACCCAGGTCTGGCCGCAGTTTACGGCGGACCAGCAGTTCTGCGCGGCGTTCGGCAGTGTGCTTGTGGACCGCGTGGAGCTTTACCGCACACAAAGACAGGTCGTCATCTGCCTGCGCAGTGCTGAACCTCTGGATCAGGCGCTGTGCGGGCGTCTTTGTGCGTCCCTTGCCGAGGTGTTCGCCGGGTATGAGCTGCAAGTCCGCAGCTACTTTGCCTACCCGAACATCACCCCCGAGGCCGTGCGCCTGATGATCGAGGAATTGAAAGAAAAGGGAATGCCGGTCAACGGCTTCCTCGATAAGTCCGAGCCCGTCACCTTTGGCGAGGACGGCATCACGGTCCACGTCAGCGCGGGCCGCCAGATCCTTGAGAGCGTCGAGCTGCCCCGCGTGCTGGCCGAGATGATCCAGGAGCGCACAGGAAGTCTGCCCGTTGTCCGCCTGGCCGATTCCGGTAAGGCGCGCACCGAGGAGGAGTTTGAGCAGTACCTGCAGGAGAAGGCCCCCGTTGTCAAGTTCGAGGCCAAGGAGACACCGCCCGACTTTACGATTGAGGGTCTCGCCCTCACGAACAAGCCGGTCAAGCTGTTCTACGGCAAGCAGTTCAAGCCCACCGACACCCGCCGCCTCAACGATCTGGGCGACGGCGGCAAGGTCACGGTCTGGGGCGACGTCTTTGCTACCGAGGTCAAGGGCAGCCGCCGCAAGATTTATTTTACCTCCATTACCGACTACTCCGGCTCCGTCAACCTCAAGGTCATGGGGGAAGAAGGCGCGGATATGTCCAAGTGGGAGGGCCTCAAGCCCGGCACGACCCTCATCGTCCGCGGCAACTATATGTACGACAAGTACGAGCATGACTTTGTCATCATGCCCTACGACGTTTTGCAGGTCGAGCGTGAGCAGCGCCAGGATACCGCGCCCGACGGCGAAAAGCGCGTCGAGCTGCACCTGCACACCAAGTCCAGCTCGATGGACGGCTTCAACGACCCCGGCAAGATCGTGCGTCTGGCTCACCGCATGGGCCACCGCGCCATTGCCATCACCGACCACGGCGTCTGCCAGGGCTACCCCGAAGCGATGCTGGCCACCGATGCCATCCACGAAACAGACCCGAACTTTAAGCTGATTTACGGCTGTGAGGCCTACTTCGTCGATGACATGATCCCCGCAGTCTACGGCAGCGCCGAGATGCCGCTCTCCGGCTCGTTCGTCGTCTTTGACACCGAGACGACGGGTCTCGACTCCAACACCGAGCGCCTGACCGAGATCGGTGCAGTCTATGTTGAAAACGGCAAGATCAACGAGGAAAAGAAGTTCTGCACCTTCGTCAACCCCGGCAAGCCGATCCCGCAGAAGGTCGTTGACCTGACCGGCATCAACGATGCCATGGTCGCCGACGCCCCGACGCCCGAGGAGGCCATCCGCGCTTTTAAAGAATTTTGCGGGGACAACATTCTTGTGGCCCACAACGCCCACAGCTTTGATATGCTGTTCATCCGCAAGGCAGGGGAGAAGGCGGGCGTCAGCTGGGACGAGAACACCTATATCGACACACTGCCGATGGGGCAGGCACTCTTTCCGGGTCTGCGCAACTACAAGCTGGACACCATCAACAAGCACCTCGAGATCCCGCCCTTCAACCATCACCGCGCCGTCGATGACGCCATGGCGCTGGCCCGCATCTATGAGGTCATGCTGACCGACCTCGAGGAAAAGGACATCCATACGGTGGAGTCTATCAACACCGGCCTCGGCGGCAACAAAGAGGTGCTGAAGAAGAAATACTACCACCTTATTATATTGGTGCAGAATCAGGTGGGCTTAAAGAACCTCTACCGCATTGTCAGCGCCGCCCACACGCAGTATTTCTTTAAGAAACCGCGCGTGCCGCGCAGCCTGCTGAACCAGTACCGCGAGGGCCTGCTGCTCTCCCCGGCCTGTGAAGCAGGTGAGCTTTACAGGGCAATCGTGGCCGGTCAGCCCTACGAACAGCTGCTCCGCATTGCCGATTATTACGATTATCTCGAGGTGCAGCCGCTCGGCAACAATGAATTCATGGTGCGCAACGGGCAGGTGGATTCGATCGAGGCCATCAAGAACTTCAACCGCACCGTCATAAAGCTGGGCGAGGACCTGCATAAGCCGGTTGTCGCCACGGGCGACTCCCACTTTCAGGAGCCGGAGGACTGGATCTACCGCGCTGTTCTGCAGGCCGGCAACGGCTTCAAGGACGCGGACAATCAGGCTCCGCTCTACTTCCGCACCACGCCCGATATGATGGAGGATTTCAGCTATCTGCCGCAGGAAAAGGCGTATGAAATTGTGGTGACGAACCCCAACAAGATCGCCGCGACCATCGACAACAACCTGCGCGCCATCCCCAAGGGCACCTACCCGCCCAGCATCCCGGGCGCGGAACAGGAACTGCGCGACGACACCTGGAAGCACGCGGCGCGCGACTACGGCAGCCCGCTGCCCGACGTGCTGCAAAAGCGGCTGAAAAAGGAGCTGGACTCTATCTGCGGCCACGGTTACGCCGTTTTGTACGTCATTGCCGTGCGTCTGGTGGCCTACTCCAATGCGGGCGGCTATCAGGTCGGCAGCCGCGGCTCCGTCGGCTCATCCGCCGTCGCGCACTTCTCCGGCATTTCCGAGGTCAACTCGATGCCGCCGCACTATCTGTGCCCCAACTGCAAGCACAGCGAGTGGATCAACGACGGCGTACACTTTGACGGCTTCGACCTGCCCGACAAGACCTGCCCGGTCTGCGGCAAGCCGATGATCGTCGAGGGCCACGACATCCCGTTTGAGACCTTCCTCGGCTTCTACGGCGACAAGGAGCCTGATATTGACCTGAACTTCTCGGGCATGTATCAGTCCCACGTCCACCGCTACACCGAGGAACTGTTCGGCAAGGAAAACGTGTTCAAGGCGGGCACGGTCTCCGGTCTGCAGGATAAGACCGCCTACGGCTACGTCAAAAAATACCTCGAGGAGCGCGGCAAGACCGTCAACCGCGCCGAGGAAAACCGCCTTGTTATGGGCTGCACCGGCGTCAAGCGCACGACGGGTCAGCACCCCGGCGGCATGGTCGTTGTGCCGGATACCTTCGACATTTACGACTTCTGCGCCATCCAGCACCCGGCGGACGACGTCAAGGGCGGTCTGCTGACGACCCACTTTGAATTTAAATACCTGCACGATACGCTGCTCAAGCTGGATGAGCTGGGCCATGATGTGCCGACCTTCTACAAGTTCTTTGAGGAATACTCCGGCATTCCGATTGATTCCGTCCCGATGAACGACGAGAAGGTCTACAGTCTGCTGACCAGCCCCGAGGCCCTCGGCGTGACGGAGGAGCAGATCGGCTCCAAGACCGGCACGTTCGGCATCCCCGAGATGGGCACGAACTTCGTGCGCCAGATGCTTCTGGACGCCCAGCCGAAGAATTTCTCCGAGCTGATCCAAATCTCCGGTCTGTCCCACGGCACCGACGTCTGGACCGGCAACGCCGACGAGCTGATCCGCTCGGGCACCTGCACGATTGCGGAGGTCATCGGCTGCCGTGACAGCATCATGCTGTACCTGCTGCGCAAGGGACTGGAGCCGAAGATGTCGTTCGACATCATGGAGGCCGTGCGTAAGGGCAAGGTCGCCAAGGGCGGCTTCAAGCCCGGGTGGGAGGAAGCCATGCGCGAGCACGATGTGCCCGACTGGTATATTGAATCCTGCCGCAAGATCAAGTATATGTTCCCCAAGGCCCACGCCGTGGCCTACCTGATGGCGGCCATTCGCCTGATGTGGTTCAAGGTCTACCACCCGGCCATCTTCTACGCGGTGTACTTCACGGTGCGCGGCGCGGATATTGACTACGAGGCCGCCGTGGGCGGCGTCCGTGTGGCGAAGCAGCACCTGCGCGACAACGAAAAGATCCCCAAGGACGAGCGCACCGCCAAGGACGATGACGCGCTGGTCAGCCTGCAGCTGGAAAACGAAATGCTGCAGCGCGGCTGCGAGTTTTTGCCCATCGAGCTGGGCAGAAGCTACGCCAGCAAGTACGTGGTTGAGGACGGCAAGGTGCGTCTGCCGTTCACAGCCATCCGCGGTCTGGGTGATGCCGCCGCCGTTGCGCTGGAACAGGCCACGATGCACGGGCAGGAGTATATCTCGGTGGAGGAATTGCAGCAGGCCAGCGGTGTGGCGCAGTCTGTTTTTGACAAGCTCCGCGCCGTCGGCGCTTTGGGCAGTCTGCCCGAAACGAGCCAGGTGGATTTGTTCAGTATGATATAAAGGTGAGGGGCTCTGCCGCTTTGCCGTTGCCGCCAACTTGCCCCCTTGACAACCTACCTGATTTGCGCTATAATAGCAGTCACTGATGCGGGATTAGCTCATCCGGTAGAGTGACTGCTTCCCAAGCAGTAGGTGGCGAGTTCGAGACTCGTATCCCGCTCCAAGATACCCCGAGGCGTTTCGCTTCGGGGTGTTTTTATTTGTGCAAAAAGAGGTGCCGACCATGCTTGACGCATTCCCGATCTATCACTGGTTCCACAACGGCAATCCGTATTCCGGGGCAGAGGGCGGTATGCGCTATGTCATCACCCCCATCAAGGTGCCCGACCCGAGCGACGAGAGCGGCAAGAAAAAGCGCGAGGCCCTCTGCGCCGAGGTCTGGCCCGGCCCGTGGAGCATCGAGCATACCGCCGAGGAAAAGATCGAGACGCAGCTGTTTGACGGCGACCAGGCGGGCTTGGATAAGGCCGTCGCCTGGCTGCATGAGCGTTACACCGCCGAGGCAGACCGCTGGACAGACATCCCGTCGATCCTCGACTGTGAGCCGGACCGCTGACGACTGATGAACACCTGCTGCACACCGCGGCAGGTGTTCATCAGTCGTCAGCGGCAGCATGGACCCGGCCATCCCGGTGCACAGCGTTGTTCTGGTGCAGCCCGCTGCACCGGAGGAATTGCAGCCCGGCGAGATCGTCGCCTACCGGAGCGGCAGCAGCGTCGTGATCCACCGCCTTGTGGAAAACCACATCGTCGAGGGAGAGCTTGTCACCAAGGGCGACGCCAACGCCGAACCCGACCCGCTGAAGGTCGAGTACGCCGGCGTGCTGGGCACGGTCACGGCGCACATCCCGTTCATCGGCATCTATGCCGGGGCGCTCAACATGCTGCCCGGCAAGCTGTACGCCTTCGGGTTTATCGTGGCCGCCGCCATGCTCTATCTGCTGGCGCATGAATTGAGCGAATAAGTACGAAGCCGCACCCCGCGCAGAGACCGGGGTGCGGCTTTTGCGTAAAAACGCGATTTGTACAAAAGCAGGTTGCACAAGACTGGCAAAGCGCGTACAATAGTGCTGAATGAGGCGATTTGTATGTGGTTACTGTACGCAGTCGGCTCTGCGCTGTTCGCGGGTCTGACATCCATTCTGGCAAAATGCGGCATTCGCAAAACGGATTCCACCGTGGCCACGGCCATCCGCACGATCATTGTGCTGATTTTTGCGTGGGTCATGGTGTTTGTGGTCGACTCGCAGGGGACGATTGCCAGCATCCCGGCCAGAAGTCTGGTATTCCTGGGGCTGTCGGGTCTGGCTACGGGTGCCAGCTGGCTGTGCTATTTTTATGCCTTGCAGCGCGGGCCGATCGATAAGGTCGTGCCCATCGACAAGAGCAGCACGGTCATGACGATCTTGCTGGCTGCACTGCTGCTGGGCGAGAGTGTGACCTTGACCAGGGGCATCGGCGTTGTGCTGATCGCCGCCGGCACGTTCCTGATGATCGAGAAAAAGGGCGGCGTCCAGAAAGAGGAAAACGGCTGGATGTTGGCGGCGTTCGGGTCGGCCATTTTTGCGGCGCTGACCTCGATCCTGGGCAAGGTCGGCATCACCGGGGTCGAGTCCAATCTCGGTACGGCGCTGCGCACCGGCGTGGTGCTCATCATGGCGTGGGTCATGGTGTTTGTGCAGGGCAAGCAGGGCCAGGTGAAGGCGGTGCCCCAAAACGAGCTTGGCTTCATCTGTCTGTCGGGCCTGGCGACGGGTGCCAGCTGGCTGTGCTATTACAAAGCGCTGCAGCTCGGCCCGGCCAGCCTCGTCGCGCCCATCGATAAGCTGAGCATTCTGGTCACGGTGCTGTTCTCCTACATCGTGTTCCATGAGCGCCTGAGCAGAAAGGCTCTGACAGGTCTGGCCGTGCTTGTCGCGGGCACATTCGTCATGCTGGTATAAAATTTATCATAACGGCAGCACCTTTTCCTGCAAAGGTGTTGCTTTTTTTGCTGTCTTTTGCCATAATAAATATATATGCAATAGGCAGGCTTATGCAGGAAAGGAGGCACAGCAGATGGCGAAAATCGCCGTGGTCGAGGACAACGACGCCATGCGGGCGCAGCTCTGCGGGTTCATCGCGCAGTATGCGCAGGAGAGCGGACACCAGCTGGACGTGACCGCCTTCTCGGACGGGGCCCAGCTTGTGGAACCGTACCGCCCCGGGTTTGACATCATCTTTCTGGATATTGAGATGCCAACGCTCGGTGGTATGCCGACGGCGGAGCGCATCCGCAGGCAGGACCCGGATGTGGTGCTCGTGTTCGTCACCAACATGGCACAGTATGCCATCCGCGGGTATGAGGTCGACGCGCTCGACTTTGTGCTCAAGCCCGTCAGCTACTACCAGTTCAGCACCAAGCTGGAGCGCGCCTTGCAGCGCATCCAGCGCCGCCGCGGCGGGCAGGTGGCCTTGCAGGTCAGCGGCGGGGTGCAGCTGCTGGATACCGACGACATCCTTTATCTGGAAACGCGGGACCGCCTTTTGCACTACCACACGGCCACGGATACCTGGTCGGTGCGCGGCAGTCTGCTGAAGGCCGAAAAGGATCTGGCTGCCTACCACTTTGCGCGCTGCAACCAGTGCTATCTGGTCAACCTGCGCCACGTCAGGGGCGTGCAGGATGATCTGGTGCAGGTGGGGGAGGAGCGGCTGGAGATCAGCCGCCGCCAGCGCACGGCCTTTCTGGCCGCGCTGGCGGCCTATGTCGGGGGTGCGCTGTAGGTGGATACACTTCTGACATGGGTGGTTTGTGCTGTCGGCCTGTGCGGTGCGGAGCTGGCCTACTGGCTGCCGCTGAAAAAACGCAGGAATTTTACCATGCGCACCGCCCTGAATTTTATCGCGGCAGTGCTGTTTGCGCAGGTCATCATCTGGGCCAACAGCGGCCACGCCAAGCCGGCGATGCTGCTGGTGATTTACGGCGGTTATTTCATCTGGGCTGCGGTGTCAACCCATCTCTGCACGCTGCTGGACTGGTCGGCCAGCGCATATTGCAGCATTTGGATCGTCCTGACGACGGAGTCGGTCTATGAGCTGTGGCGCGTTCTGATCTGGACGGCGCAGGCGCTTGGAATGTGCCATCTGCCGCTGCACAGCACGCCGATGCTGCTGGGGCAGCTGGGCTTTACCATTGCCTGCTGTGTGACGGTCCGGTATACCATGGCGCGCACGATGCCGGAGGACGGCATCTACCACATCGGCCCTCGCCAGTTGGGCAGTGCCGGACTTCTGGGCGCGATATTCGTCTTTCAGTTTTTTGCACTGCAAACCAGTCTGCGCGTCGGGCTGCAGCCATCGGCGGTAGTCGCACCGTCGATGCTGACCCAGTTTTACTGCGTGACGCTGCTCTATTTACAGACCGAGCTTTTCAAAAAAGCGGCCATGCAGAAGGAGATGGACGCACTGAACCTTCTGTATGACCGCCAGCGCAAGCAGTACCAGATCGCACGGCAGAACGTGCAGATCATCAACCGCAAGTGCCATGAGCTCAAGGTTCAAATCGCCGACCTGCGCCGCCTGCAGCCCGACGAGGCCACAACGCAGAGCCTTGACGAGGCTGAGCAGGCGGCCCGGATGTACGACGCCAACGCTGCCACCGGTAATGAGGTGCTGGACGTCGTCCTGACCGAAAAGAGCCTGCTGTGTGAGGCCCAGCGCATCCGCCTGAACTGCGTGGCCGATGGCACCTGCCTTGCGGCCATCGAGCCGGGTGACCTGTACGCGCTGTTCTCGAACCTGCTCGACCAGGCCATCGACGCTGCAGCCCAGCAGCAGAATGACCGCCGCATGATCGACCTGCTTGTATGCAGGCGGCAGGGCTTCGCGGTCATCAACGTCATCGGCCCGGCGCTGTCCGGCAGCCAGTCCGACCACGGACGCCGCCACAGCTATGAGCTGAAGGTTGCCCGCCGTGTCGTGCAGAAATACAGCGGCACCATGGCGACAGAGCCCCGCGGAGAGCTGTTCGCCGTCAAGATCGTGATGCCGCTCACCAGGGGATGAAAGAAAAAATACCGCCTGTTTTTTGTGCAAGATGTACAAAGAACGGGCGGCCTTTTTTGTACCCCAAAAACCGAATATCCCGCCAGAAATACCACTTTTCGCAAACCTATTGCCAGAAATTTAACAGTTCTGTACAATACAGATACAGTAAAAAACAACACAGGAGGGCGCAATGCGAAGCACGACCAAGCTGATGAAGAACTGGCAGTTCACCGGCCCTGACGGTAAGACCACTGCCGTGGACCTGCCGCACACATGGAACAACATCGACGGCCAGGACGGCGGCAACGACTACTGGCGCGGCACCTGCATCTACAAGACGCGGTTTGCGGCGCCCGCTTTTGACAAGAATACCCAACAGGTCTGGCTGCAGTTTGAGGGCGTGAATGCCAGCGCCAAGGTCACGCTGAACGGGGTGGAGGTCGCCCGCCACGACGGCGGCTACTCCACCTTCCGCGCGGATGTCACGGCGCTGCTGGCCGACAGCAATGAGCTGATCGTGGAGGCGGACAACAGCAAAAATGACCGCGTCTACCCCCAGAAGGCTGACTTCACCTTCTACGGCGGCATCTACCGCGACGTCAGCCTGCTGGTCGTCAACCGGAACCACATCGCGCTGGATTACCTAGGCGGCCCGGGCGTGCAGATCACGCCCACTGTCAACGGCGCAAACGCTGACATCGAGGTCAAGACCTGGATGGAGGGCGACGGCGAGGTCGAGTTCTCGATTTACGACGCTGCCGGTGCCGAGGTGCTGATCGGCAAGGGCCGGGACACGACGGTCACGCTGGAGCACCCGCACCTGTGGGACGGCGTCCGCGACCCGTATCTCTACACCTGCGCGGTGCGTCTGGTGCTGAACGGCGAGGTACAGGACGAGGTACGCCAGCGCTTCGGCGTGCGCAGCTTCTCGGTTGACCCCAAGCGGGGCTTCTTCCTCAATGGCCGCCCGTATCCGCTGCACGGCGTCTCCCGCCATCAGGACCGCAAGGGTCTGGGCAATGCCATCACGCGCGAGATGCACGACGAGGATATGCAGCTCATTAAGGAGCTGGGCGCGAACACGATCCGTCTGGCGCACTACCAGCACGACCAGTACTTCTACGACCTCTGCGATGAGGCCGGCATGGTCGTCTGGGCTGAGATCCCCTACATTTCCGAGCACATGCCCAACGGGCGTGAGAATACCATCTCGCAGATGAAGGAGCTGATCGTCCAGAACTACAACCACGCCTGCATCGTCTGCTGGGGCGTCTCGAACGAGATCACGATCTCGACGAAGGACAACCGCGACATGCGCGACAACCATCATGTGCTGAACGATCTCTGCCATGAGATGGACAAGACCCGCCTGACGACGCTGGCCTGCTACGCGATGTGCGGCCCCTTCAACCCGGTGGCGCATATCACGGATCTCGTCAGCTGGAACCTGTATCTGGGCTGGTACGTGCCGGGCCTCTTTTTAAACGACCTTTGGATGGACTTCTTCCACCTCTGCTACCCGAACCGCGCGCTCGGCTTCAGCGAGTACGGCGCCGAGGGTATGCCGAACCTGCACAGCAGCCATCCCCGCCGCGGTGACCACACCGAGGAATACCAGGCCATCTACCATGAGTACATGCTCCGCTGCTTTGACCGCCACAAATGGCTGTGGGCGACCCACGTCTGGAACATGTACGACTTTGCCGCCGACGCCCGCGACCAGGGCGGCGAGCCGGGTATGAACCATAAGGGCCTGGTCACGTTTGACCGCAAGACCAAGAAGGACAGCTTCTACATCTATAAAGCGTGGTGGAGCGACGAGCCGTTCGTGCATATCTGCTCGAAGCGCTATGCGGACCGCACCGAGAATGAGATCGAGGTCAAGGTCTACTCCAACCAGAAGCAGGTAAGCCTTTATGTCAACGGCGAAAAGCTGAGTGAGCAGGAGGGCGAGCACATCTTCAAGTTCCGTGTCAAGCTGAACGGCGAGACGAAGGTCCAGGCCGTGGCAGGGGACAGCATCGACGATGCCATTTTCCGCAAGGTCGATGCCCCGAACCCGGACTACAAGCTGACTAAGAAAAAGTCCACCAGCGCAAACTGGGTGTAAATTTCGCCAAGCTGTAGGGGCCGCACATGTGCGGCCCGCAGCCGAATGACAGACGAGCATTTGCGGGAAAGCCGCGGGCCGGGCATGCCCGGCCCCTACAATGCTGCTGAAAACTGCATCATATTATTTTGAAACACGCCGCACCGTGCGGCTGTTTTATATAAAACAAGGAGAAAAACGTAATGGATGATCTGAAAATGCAAAAGCAGACCTTGAAAAAGGCCTACAAAAAGACCAAGCGTAAGCACATTACGCCGTGGAAGATTCTGGCAATCATCTGCGCCGTGGTGATGATCGTTTCGATCCCGCTTAGCATCCTTCTGCAAAAGTTCGACAACACCATGGCGGCCCGTTTCGGCGGCAGCTTCTGGAAGCTGCAGAACGAGGACGCCAACGCCCAGTATTACACCAGCGACTTCAACTCCGCCGAGGAGATGGTCAACTACGGTCTGGCTTTGACCCAGCAGGTCGAGGCCGAGGGCGCTGCCCTGCTGATGAACAACAACAATGCGCTGCCTCTGGCTGCCGACGCGAAGGTCAGCACCTTCTCCAGCAGCAGCGTCAACCTCGTGTACGGCGGCACCGGCTCCGGCAATATTGATGCCTCCACCGCCGACACCCTGCGCACCGCCCTCGAAAAGGTCGGTGTCACCGTCAACCCCACCCTGTGGGACTTCTACACCGTCGGCGCCGGCAAGGACTACGCTCGCTCCAAGAGCGGCACGGTCGCTAAATCCAGTGAGGTCACCGCCGAGGTGCCTTGGGACGTCTACACCGACGAGGTCAAGGACAGCGTTGCCCAGTACGGCGATGCCGCCATCGTGACCCTGTCCCGCGTCGGCGGCGAGGGTGCTGACCTTTCCTATGGCGAGGTCAACTATCTGGCGCTCGACGAGAACGAGAAGGCTATGCTGCAGAACGTTGCCGAGATGAAGAAAAACGGCACCGTCAAAAAGACCATCTTGCTGATCAACTCCGCCAACGCCCTGCAGGTCGATTTCCTCAAGAACAACGAGTACGACATCGACGCCGCACTGTGGATCGGTGACGTGGGCATCTCCGGCATCAATGCCGTGGCCGAGATCCTGACCGGCAAGGTCAACCCCTCCGGCAGCCTGGTCGATACCTACTGCTACGACAACTTCAGCGCCCCCGCCATGTGGAACTTCACCCCCACCACCTACGAAGGCTATGTCGAGGGCGGCGATGTGTCCGCCAAAGCTAAGTCCTACATGATCTACCAGGAAGGCATCTATGTGGGCTACAAGTACTACGAGACCCGCTACGAGGACTTCGTCACTGGCAACGGCAACGCAGGCGACTACGCCTACGGCGACATCGTGGCTTACCCCTTCGGCTACGGCATGAGCTACACCGACTTCGACATCAGCGACATGAACGTCAACTACAATGCCGCCGATGACACCTACACCGTCACCGTCAAGGTCACCAACACCGGCGACATGGCCGGCAAAAAGACCGTGCAGGTCTATGTCCAGAGCCCCTACACCGACTACGACAAGGAAAACGGCGTCGAGAAGTCTGCCGTTTCTCTGGTCGGCTTCGGCAAGACCGGCATGATCGAGCCGGGCGCTTCCGAGACGCTGTCCATGACCGTCAACAAGCGCGATATCGCTTCCTACGACACCTACGGCGCCGGCACCTACATCCTCGACGCCGGTGACTACTACTTCACCGCCGCCACCGATGCCCACAACGCTGTTAACAACATTCTGGCTGCCAAGGGCTACACCGTGGAGTCCACCAACGGCAAGATGACCGCCGACGGCAACGCTGACCTGACCTACACCTGGACCGAGGACGCCCTCGACACCACCACCTATGCCACCAGCGAAAACGGCACCGCCATCACCAACCAGCTGTCCAGCGCCGACCCCAACCTGTACGAGGGCATTGAGGAGACCGTGACCTGGCTGAGCCGTTCTGACTGGAACGGCACCCTGCCCACCGAAACCGTCAAGCTGGCCCTGACCGAGCTGCTCAAGAAGGACCTGAAGGACATCCGCTACGATCCTGCCGACTACGAGAGCGTTGATATGCCCACCCTCGGCGCCAAGAACGGCGTCAAGCTGTACGACATGATCGGTCTGGACTACAACGATCCCAAGTGGGACGAGCTGCTGGATCAGATGACCTTCGACGAGATGAACTCCCTGATCGGCGACGCCTTCCACTGGACCATGCCCGTCAAGAGCGTGGAAGCCCCCGGCACCCGTGACGAGAACGGCCCCCAGGGTCTGACCGCCAGCCTGCTGGGCAACGACAAGAGCCAGCTGACCGCCACCGCCTTCACCTCTGAGGACGTTATGGCTGCCACCTTCAACACCGAGATCATGACCGAGATCGGCAAGGTCATCGGCAACAACTGCCTGGAAGCCGACATCGCCTGCCTGTACGGCCCCGGCAACAACATTCACCGCACCCCCTACGGCGGCCGTAACTTCGAGTACTACTCCGAGGACGGCTTCCTCTCCGGCATGATGTCCGCTTACGAAGTCAAGGCAATTCAGGACAAGGGCGTCCATGTTGTGATGAAGCACTTTGCCCTGAACGACTGCGAGCAGGACCGTATCGGTCTGGGCGTCTGGCTGAACGAGCAGGCTGCCCGTGAAGTCTACCTGAAAGCCTTCCAGGCTCCCGTTGAGGTCGGCAACGCCAACGGCGTTATGATCGCCTACACCCGCTGGGGCGCTGTCTGGTCCGGCGGCAACTACGGTCTGGTCACCGGCATCCTGCGCAACGAGTGGGGCTGCGACGGCATGGTCATCACCGATAACGTTCTGACCCAGTATGTCAACGGTCCCGACGGCGTTCTGGCCGGTGTGTCCATCTACGACGCCATGATGTCCTTCGTCACCGACACCCTGCCCAAGTACAAGAACGACCCCGTCATCGTCACCGCCATGCGCGAGGCCTGCCACCACAACCTGTATGCCATCGCCAACTCCTGCGGCATGAACGGCGTGGGTGCCGACACCACCATCAAGGTCACCCGCCCGACGGTTGTCACCATGAGCATCATCATTGCCTGTGCCTCCACCTTCTTCTGCCTGCTGGGCATCGTGATGTGGATCATTGGCGGCATCAAGTTCCGCAAGACCGAAGAATACAAGGCCTACAAGGATTTCAAAAAATCCCTGAAAGCCGCTAAGAAAGCCTGATTTCTACAGAATTTCCGTAAGCTCCCCGCCGGCCCCGGCGGGGACTTTTGAGTAAGATTTCTTTTTCCACAACAAGGAGCAGCCCATGAGCGAAAATGCAAAAGCGTCCAGCGTCAATCGCGCCAAACTTTACCAGCTGGTACTGTTTCCGCTGAACAACGGTGCCACGAATGTTTATTACGTCCTTGTGCTTTCCTACATTGCCACCTTCGGCAGCAATGTACTGGCGCTGGGCACTCTGTTTGCCTCGGTCATGGTCACGGCCATGCGCCTGTGCGACGCCATCACCGACCCGATCATCGGTGCGCTGATGGACCGCACGAACGGTAAGTTCGGCAAATTCCGCCCGTTCATGGCCATCGGCAACCTTATCATGGCCGCCAGCATTCTGGTGCTGTACGGCATCACCCCGATGATCCCCGATACGATGATGTGGGCACGTTATGCCGCGTTTGTGGGCCTGTACTTTGTCTGGGTCATCGGCTACACCTTCCAGACCAGCTGCACCCGTTCCGGTCAGACGGTTCTGACCAACGACCCCAAGCAGCGCCCGCTGTTCACGATCTTCAACACCGTCGGCAGTCTGCTGGGCATGGGCGTTATGCAGTTCCTGGCTCCCATCCTTGCCAAAAACTATGAGGGCGGCTATTCCTCCGCGGGCTTCTTCCGCACGCTGGCCCCCGTGGGCATTGTGATGTCCATTGCGCTGACCATCCTGGCCATCATTGGCATCTGGGAGAAGGATCAGCCCAAGTACTTCGGCATCGGCGGCGAAAAGACCGAGAAGGTCAAGGTCAGCGAGTATCTGCAGATCATCCGGGAAAACAAACCCATGCAGCGTCTGATGATCGCGGGCGCGGGCACGAAGCTGGCGCTTTCCATCGCCAACAACACCACGGTTCTGTGCATGCTCTACGGCTGCATGATGGGTGCTTACGATGGGCTGTACCTGCCCATGATGGTGCTGGGCTACGCCTGCAGTGTGCCGTTCTTCATTCTCTCTGTGCGCACCAGCCAGAAGAAGGGCCAGAAGGCCAGCCTGACGAAGTATGTCAGCGTGGCGCTGGCCTGCTATGTCGGCGTGCTGGTCCTGCTGCTGCTGTGGGGTCACGGTGATGCATTCCATCTGAGCCTGCTGGGCGAGAATGGTCTGTCCATCAACCTGTACACGATTCTGTTCATCCTGTTCTTCGGCATCGGCTACGGCGCATACTACGCTACTGCCGACATGCCCATTCCGATGGTTGCCGACTGCTCCGACTACGAGACCTACCGCTCCGGCAAGTATATTCCGGGCATCATGGGTACGCTGTTCAGTCTGGTGGATAAGCTCGTTTCCAGCCTGTCCGCCACCGTCGTCGGCATTGCCGTGACCTTCATCGGTCTGAACAACCTGCCCACCCAGTATGACCCGTACACTCCGGGCATGAATGTGGTCGTTATCGTCCTGTTCTGCGCCATCCCGATGGTCGCCTGGGCGGCCACTCTCATCGCCATGAAGGGCTACAGCCTGACCGGCGAGAAGATGAAGGAGATCCAGGCCGTCAACGCCTGCCGCCGCGACGCGGTTGCGAACGGCATGAAGCTGGAAGATGCCATGGAAAAGTGGCAGACCGTCGACCAGCTGCCCGCGGAGTACCGCGCCTAAGCTTTAACCCTGCGATTCTCTTTGTCCTTCCATAAACGCAAAGCCCCCCGGCATCGTGATGATGCCGGGGGGCTTTGTTTAGTCTGCGTGGCAGAAAAAACGAGAACCCCCATGGCGGGATACGCCATGGGGGTTCTCGTTTGGTGCGGAAGATGGGACTTGAACCCACACGTCATAGACACACGCACCTCAAACGTGCCTGTCTGCCGATTCCAGCACTTCCGCTTGTTGCATTGACTGCAAGAGATATTCTAGCACAAACACCCCGGAAAAGTCAAGGCTTTTGCCGAAAAAAGATTTTGCAAAATCCCTGCCTTGTAAAGACTTGTTGGGAATGGTAGAATAAAGGCAGCAAAAAAAGGGGAGAACTGCCATGCAAAATTTAATTTTCAGCCTGAACGCGACCCTGCCGGTGTTCCTTGTCATGGTGGTGGGGTACGCGCTGGGGCAGCTCGGCTTTCTGCCGCCCGCGTTTTGCAAGGCGTCTGACAGGCTGACTTTTAAGGTGACTTTGCCGCTCATGCTGTTTCTGGACATGGGCAGCGTGGACATCCTGCACGACTTCCGGCCCAGGTTTGTGCTGTTCTGCTTTGCCGCCACCCTCGTCGGCATCCTGACCGTCTGGGCGGGGGCTAAACGTTTTTTGAAGGACAAGACGCTGGTGGGCGAGTTCGTGCAGGCGGGCTACCGCAGCAGCGCCGCCGTGCTGGGCGTGGCGTTCATCCAGAACATTTACGGCAGCGCCGGCATGGCCCCGCTCATGATTTTGGGCAGTGTGCCGCTTTTCAACATCTTTGCGGTGCTGATCTTGATGCTGGAATCGCCCGAGCAACGCGGCGTGCCTGACCCGAAGCAGCTTTTGCGCGGCGTGGCCACAAACCCGATCCTGCTGGGCATTGTGTTCGGCACGGTCTATGCGCTGTTGCCGTTCACGCTGCCGCAGATCGCAACCAAAACCATCAGCAGCATTGCGTCGTTGACCACGCCGCTGTCGCTCCTGTCCATCGGCGCGTCGTTTGAGGGGACAAAGGCCATCAAAAAGCTCGGCCCCACGCTGGCGGCGGCGTTCATCAAGACCGTGAGCCTTGCGGCGGTGTTCCTGCCCTGCGCGGTAGCGCTGGGCTTTCGGAATGAGGAACTCGTCGCACTGCTCATCATGCTGGGCAGTCCCACGACGCCGAGCGCTTATGTCATGAGCAGGAACATGGGCCATGAGGGCGTGCTGACCTCGAGCTGCATTGCCCTGACGACCCTTCTCTCCGCCCTGACGCTGACAGGCTGGATCTTTGTTCTGCGGAGCGGGGGATACTTATAACGGAAAAAGGCTTCCCCATCGGGGGAAGCGGACTGATGAGGGCCGCGTTGCCGGCAATATCCCGATTACGGGAAACAGCGCAAACTTCGCCCTCATCCGACCTCGCTTCGCTCGGCCACCTTCCCCCGAGGGGGAAGGCTTTTTGTTTTTTATTGCTTCTCCTCCGGCTCGGCTACGGGCACGCCGCGGTGCTCCACGGGCGTCGAAAAGACGATCTGCGTCCGGGTGCGGCCAAACTGCTGCAGGTGGTTGATGAACTGATCCAGCTCCTGCGTCGTACCGAACAGCACCTCGATCAGCATACTGTAATCGCCGGTGACGCAGTTGCATTCCAACACATGGGGGCAGCTCCGGATATAGGGGTAAAACTCCGGCTTGCGCTGGGGGTCCATGTCCAGATTGATGAACGCCTTGACCATGTAGCCCAGCTTCGGCGCATCGACCTGTGCCTGGTAGCCGGTGATGGTGCCGGAGCTTTCCAGCCGGGCCATGCGGGCCGACACGGCGGGGCTGGACAAAAACACATGGTCGGCAATTTCCTTTAACGGTGCGCGGGCGTTGTTTTGCAGAAGGTCGATGATTTTACGGTCAATGTGATCCATGGTAACACCTCATTTTAGGCAAAAAGCTCCCGTTCGTGTGCGCCATTGCACCTGAACGAGAGCTTAGTCAGCTTTACTATGCAAAGAATTTTACCATACGGAAAGCAAAAAGTAAAGCGATTTGCAAAATAAATTAAGTCGACAACTCGGCGGCAGCCCGTCTGCCTTGTGCCTCACATATCCGGGAACACATTCCGCGCACTGATAAGTGCATTGTTATAGTACATCTCAAAATGGCAGTGGGGACCCGTGGCAGCGCCGGTGGCCCCCACATAGCCGATCAGCTGCCCCTTTTCCACGGTCTGCCCGGCCTGCACGACAAAGGACGACATGTGGGCGTACAGCGTTTTGTACCCGTTGCCGTGGTCGATCTCCACATAGTAGCCCCAGCTCATGGTGGGGTGGTTGTGCCACTGGGCGGCAATGACCGTGCCCGCGTCGGCGGCATAGATCGGCGTGCCGTAGGGGGCCGTGATGTCCACGCCGCGGTGTCCATAGGGCAGACTGGCCCACCGGCTGATGCCCGAATACCCCGGCACCGGCCAGAGAAAGCTGCCTGTGCCCAGCCTGCCGATCATGCCGCTTTTCAGCCGCGTGCCGCGGTGGATGACCTCCGGCACGGCGGCCTGCACAAGCTGCACATCCACTACGCGGGTGCTGACGACCTCGCCCGCCACGGTTGTGATCTCGCTGGTGACAAGCTCGCTGCCGTTCTGCCCGGCCTGTACGGTCTCGGTTTTGCCAAAATCCAGCCCCGCGTCCTCGATGGTCTGGGTCTCAAACGGCAGCTCCCGGGTCACGGTCTCGTACCGCACGGCCTTGACCTGCAAAAGGTCGTCCGCCCGCAGTGCGGCGGTCAGGTCGCGGTACGGTGTGATGGCCGCGGCAGGGTAGATGCCGTCCACCAGCCGCAGGGCGTGGACAAAGTCGGTCTGCACACCGTCGGTCTGCCACGGTGCACGCACGGCGTACAAAAACTGCCGCAGGTGGTCGCCCTCGTCGGTGACGAACCGCAGCGCGCCGTCCAGATAGACGGCGGTGCCCTCGGTGATCTCGCCGCCTGCGGCGCGCAGGATGGCATCTGCGGTCTCGCGCTCGGTCATGGGGTGGGTGTCGGTGTCGGCCATGACAAGGGTGTACGCGGGCTGGACGTTCCAGTCGGCCACGCCGGTCAGGCGGGCCTGTACGTCGGCGCGGGCTGCGTCGAACGCCTGCTCGTCTGTGACATAGCCCACGACCTGCCCGCCGACCTCGACCCGCAGCACAAAGGGCCGCGCCAGCGCGGTGCGCACGAACCATGCCAGCACCCCGGCGGCCAGCAGCGGCACGGCGTACCCCGCCAGCTGCCGCGGATGGGTGAGCGCTGCTTTAAAGCTGTCCGCCGCCCGCACTGCGGGCCGCAGCACCACAGCCAGCAGCGTAAGCAACGCCCACGCCGCGCACAACGCCGCCGTCCGCACACCGCGCCCGATGCGCACAAGGGCGTATTCGACTTGGAAGCCGATGAAGTATAATAAATCTCCGAAGGTCAATGTATCACACTTTCCTGTTTCAACTGCCTGTAGGGGCCGGGCATGCCCGGCCCGCGGCCTTCCCGCAAGCGCCCGTCTGCCGGAAACTTGCGGGCCGCACATGTGCGGCCCCTACAATGCGCCCCTTACCGGCGTCGGCACAAACCCCAGCGGGTTCACTCTGCTGCCGTCCACGCGCAGCTCCAGGTGCAGATGATACCCGCCGCCCGCGCCGTAGACATTGCCGGTGTTGCCCACATACCCGAGCAGGTCGCCCTTCTGCACGGCGGCCCCCTGCGCCACGGCGATGCTGCTCATGTGGGCGTACAGGCTGTCGTACCGGTGGCCGTCGTCCGCGGTGCCATGGCTGACCTGCACGCAGTTTCCGTAGCTGTTCATCGTCCGCGCGGCGCTGACGACACCGTCCGCAATCGCATAGATGGGCGTGCCGCCCGGCGCGGCAAAATCGGTGCCGCGGTGGGGGATGCCCCAGGGGTCCGGCTCGGCAAATTGGGTCGTGATGCGCCCGTAGCTGTCCAGCGGGCAGCGGAAGTCAAGGCTCGTCAGGTGCAGGTCCGCCGTTGTGTAGCGTCGGCTCTGCTCCCGCACATAGGCGTCCAGTGCGGCGGTGGCGTCCTCATACGCCTTTTTCGCGGCGTCGGTCACGGCGGCCTGTGCTTGGGCCGCGGCCTGCTGGGCGGTCAGCGTGCTGTTCGCGTCGAGCAGTGCGGCCTCCAGCGCGGTCTGCGTGTCGGCCAGCGCTGCCTGCTGCTGCTCAAGTGCCGCCTTGGCATCGGCGGCCTGCCGGGCAGCCTCGTCCGCCGCGGCGCGGGCCTGCTCCAGTGCGGCGGCCTCGGCGTCCAGCTCGGCCAGAACCGTGCTGTTCCGTGCGCTCATCTGCTGCAAAACCGCGTCGAACGTCAGCAGCTGGTACAGGCTTTTGGCCTGTGCCAGCAGCCAGACGGCTCCGCCGCCGTCCAGCCGCTGCATCGCGCGCAGCTGCTCACGGCAGACGGCCAGCCGCGCGTCGTACTCGGCCTGCTTGGCGTCCAGTGCGGCGCGGGCGGCGTCCGCCGCGGCCTGCCGCTCGTCCAAAACGGTCTGTGCATTTTGCACGGCGTCGGTCACGGCGGTAATTTGCCCGGCCAGCTCGGCGGCCTGCCCGGTCAGGGCGGCAACCTCGCTCTCGGTCTGCGTCTGTTCGTTTTGCAATTCTTCCAGGGCCGACTGTGCGGCTTCGTACTCCTGCCGCGTCTCGGTCTGCTTTTGCGTTAATTCGCCCTTTTTATCATCCGCGTAAGCGGTCAGGCCCGAAAAAAGGGTACAAAAAAGCAGCCCCGCCGCCAGAGCAGCGGCGGGGAAGTGCCTGTATTTCATCTTGTTACTCCGCTAATAGGGCAGTCCCGGTCAGGTCTGCGGGCGTGCTGTCCTGCCGTGCCTCAAAGTGCAGGTGCGGCCCGGTGGAATTGCCGGTGCTGCCCACATATCCCAAGACCTGGCATTGAACCACGGACTGCCCGACAGAGACGAGCGACGACTTCAAGTGCTGATACTCCGTTTCCAGCCCGCCGCCGTGGTCAAGCACGACATAGTTGCCCTTTTCAGCATCGTAGTCGGCGGTGGTCACGATGCCATCGGCAACGGCGTAAACCTCCGCGCCCTCCTCAGCGGCAAAGTCAATGCCGGGGTGGCCGTTTTCGGGGTCATAGCCGCTGACCTGCGGCGGGGGCGCGACCGGCAGGGTAAAGAGCTCCACGCCGGAAAGGGCTGCGGCTCCATCGGCGGCAGTCACCTGGTCGGAACTCGCATTGCGCACAGCTTCGGCCAGGATTTCATCTGCCTTTTCCTGCGTCAGTTCGGCGGCATCGCTGCCGTCGTAGGCGGTAAAATAGCGCGGCTCCACCAGCGTGCCGTTGACATGCATCTCAAAATGGCAGGCGTTGCCGGTTGTGTAGCCGGTATGCCCCACGTACCCGATGACCTGACCGGCGGTCACGGTCTGCCCGACCTGCACGGCGCAGGACTTCATGTGGGCGTACAGCGTGCCCCAGCGCAGGCCGTCGGCGTCGGTACCGTGGTCGATCTCCACAAAATTGCCCCAGCTGTAATGCTCCTGCGCGGCCAGCACAACACCGTCCGCGGCGGCGTAAATCTCGGTGCCCTCGGCGGCATGCAGGTCGTCGCCCCGGTGGCCGCTGTCCTTGCTCATGAAGCGGGAAATATATTTGTACTTGACCGGGCAGACAAAGCG
>PPYF01612374.1_pt1 | contig 42860 bp, 41 predicted proteins | sample 1559871 | NCBI WGS metagenome assembly PPYF01 (sample SAMN08240021, study PRJNA423297) | Human gut metagenome, whole genome shotgun sequencing project.
AATGCAGGCCACCGATCCTACCGGGATATGCGTGCGGGTTTACTCTTCCGGCCAGCCCGGCGGCGCGCGGGCCGACAAACTCTTGTACCAGGCTAAGCTGGCGCTGGATGATGATTTGCGCTTGAAGGTGGTGCGCAAAATGTATGAACTGCGTTTTCGTGAAGCGCCACCCGCGCGCCGCTCTGTGGAGCAGCTACGCGGTATTGAAGGATCTCGCGTTCGGCAAACCTACGCTCTGTTGGCGAAACGCTACGGTGTGAAATGGCACGGGCGCAATTATGATCCAAAAGACTGGGCCAGGGGGGATGTTGTAAACCAGTGTATTAGTGCAGCGACGTCGTGTTTATACGGTATATCTGAAGCAGCGATTCTGGCGGCAGGCTATGCGCCTGCCATCGGTTTTATTCACAGCGGTAAGCCGCTTTCGTTTGTTTATGATATTGCTGACATTATTAAATTTGATTCCGTCGTGCCAAAAGCATTTGAGATCGCCGCCAGCCATCCTGCGGAGCCGGATAAAGAAGTCAGGCTGGCCTGTCGCGATATTTTCCGCAGTACAAAGCTGACAGGCAAATTGATTCCGTTGATTGAAGAGGTGCTGTCTGCTGGCGAAATTGAACCGCCTCAACCACCGCCGGATATGCTGCCGCCGGCGATACCCGAGCCCGAGTCGATGGGAGATAAAGGGCATCGAGGGCATGGCTGATGAGTATGCTTATGGTGGTGACGGAAAATGTTCCACCTCGCCTGCGAGGACGGCTCGCAATCTGGCTGCTTGAGATCCGCGCTGGGGTATATGTTGGTGATACCTCAAAACGGATCCGGGAAATGATCTGGCAGCAGGTGATACAGCTAAGTGACGGTGGAAATGTCGTGATGGCCTGGGCGACAAACAGCGAATCAGGTTTTGAGTTTCAAACCTGGGGAGAAAACCGCCGTATACCGGTAGATTTAGATGGCCTACGACTGGTTTCATTCCTTCCCGTTGAAAATCAATGAGTTGGATGTTCTTTAATAATGTGATGCCGAGTCGCCCGACACCGGCGATCATGCCGTGTTCCCCGCGCCAGCGGGGATAAACCGCCCTGTGTCAGTCGAGGATGTTCATTCGCCCAGTGTTCCCCGCGCCAGCGGGGATAAACCGTCCGGGGTGAGCGGGAAATTTTTTTCGGTCTAGTGTTCCCCGCGCCAGCGGGGATAAACCGGGCGAACTAATGACGACGCTCAAGAGCGGGGCGTGTTCCCCGCGCCAGCGGGGATAAACCGCCCGGGGTTAGCCTCGAGCGTGGCCGCGATCGGTGTTCCCCGCGCCAGCGGGGATAAACCGGCCATGATGGGAGATGAGCTATGAAAAGGGATGTGTTCCCCGCGCCAGCGGGGATAAACCGGTACCCTAAACGAATATCTCACCTCGTTTCGGCGTGTTCCCCGCGCCAGCGGGGATAAACCGTTTGAAAATAACGCGCTAAGTCCGGCAAGACCGTGTTCCCCGCGCCAGCGGGGATAAACCGGCAGCGATACGCCGCCATCCGTGTTTATTTCTGTGTTCCCCGCGCCAGCGGGGATAAACCGCCAGCGGATATGCTCCACGACATGATCAGCGCGTGTTCCCCGCGCCAGCGGGGATAAACCGTTTTGCGAAATAGTTGGAGGGAGATACATTTTGTGTTCCCCGCGCCAGCGGGGATAAACCGGTAATCCCCGCGTTCTGGCATCCGCTCACTTAGTGTTCCCCGCGCCAGCGGGGATAAACCGCAACCAGTTCCTTGACCATAGCCCCTGATGCGGTGTTCCCCGCGCCAGCGGGGATAAACCGGTGTAGAAACTATTGAGCTATCAAATGGCACTGTGTTCCCCGCGCCAGCGGGGATAAACCGCGCTTCAGGGAGAAGAAACTTCCTTCGGCGCCGTGTTCCCCGCGCCAGCGGGGATAAACCGATAAGGCCTGGCTTTAACTCAACGGAGCACGGGTGTTCCCCGCGCCAGCGGGGATAAACCGGGCAGCGCCTCGACTGCACTGCCGATTTTGAGGTGTTCCCCGCGCCAGCGGGGATAAACCGCGTCTGGCCATAGCCAACTGCCAAAACGGGCCGTGTTCCCCGCGCCAGCGGGGATAAACCGCCAGGGTGAAAACCAAAGTCGCCGCCGACCAGGTGTTCCCCGCGCCAGCGGGGATAAACCGGACAATCCTGTTTTCTCCCTGCGAACTATCAAGTGTTCCCCGCGCCAGCGGGGATAAACCGGATCTCGATGAGGAGATTCAGATTCAGTGTATGTGTTCCCCGCGCCAGCGGGGATAAACCGCACTCAGACCTGCGTCGAGACGATCGGAGACAGTGTTCCCCGCGCCAGCGGGGATAAACCGGGTCAAAAGGTTCATTCGAGCATCGAGTTGCAGTGTTCCCCGCGCCAGCCGTACTTAACATAGCGCTGATACAGGCGTTTGGTTAATTGAGCATCCCGCCCCCATACCCATCCTGTTGCATTACACAGCACGGCAGCATAGGCCTGTGATTTATATGGCAACAGGTCGGCCGCTTTTTCCGCCAGCGTCACCGCTTGCCAGCGATAGTGTAAGAAATGACTGTCCTGTTTTGGCAGGGATCGCTGAACGCGTTGCCGTTCGCCATCACTTATCCACGATGTCACGGCCGAATTATCTTCCGGTCCCTGGTTGTAATAGGGCCATGAATACCCGCCTCCATATAGCGCAAAATCGGGCGCCATCTCATAGCCTGTCAATTCCATCCCTTGATGACGCAGGATTAGCGCCGCTTGCCACCAGCCCTGCGCCTGAGCTGTTTTGTGTCCCTTTTTCGGAAAGGCATCGATAAACGCCCGGGCGGCGTCTCGATCTTCGGCCAGCGCAAAATAGGCCAGCGCTTTTTGATACTGGCCCGCGCGCATCAGGCGTCGGGCGAGCAGGTTGCGTAGCCTGGCGTCAGCGCTATCGCGCCCGGCATTTTTCGGCGTAGTAGGGGCTGAAGGAGAAGGTGCCGGGACATATTTATCCACGAAAGCAAGGAGTTCATTGACCGTGAGCACTCGTTCGGCAATGTGCGCGACATCCGGCCAGTAATTTTCTTTCGCCTGATACATCAGTCGCATTGCCTGCAGATAGTCGTCGCGGTTGAGCGCGAGTATCGCCTGCTCGGCATGAATACGGCAGACCGGCGTAACAAACTCCTCGCCGACAATGTCATCACTATAGGACTGGAAACCCCAGGTTTCATTTGGCGGAAATGACGCCGCGGCTTTGGCGTACCATGCCGCTGCCGCGTTGACATCACCGGCCCGCAGCGCCATTTTGGCCCTTACCCAGGCGGTGAGCCCATTTTCTTTGGCGTTTTTCAACATCAGCGTCACCAGCGGATATTGGCCGTTACGATAGGCGAGGGCGATCAGGCGGTCGCTACCGGCCATATCGCGATCGACTTTCTGCGCCAGCTTCGCTATCAGCTCATTATGGTAATTTTTGACCTCTGTCGGATCAAAGGGCCGCGGTTCCGGCTCGTACAACAAATTGGACGAACGAGTAAAAAAACTCGCAATCAGCAGTTGCTGAATAACCGGATCGTCCAGGCCAGGTTGCAGGAACTGTTCGTTTTCCGGGTGGTTGAGGACGTCGACAGTGTAGCGTAAAGAGAGGCTGCCACTGGGGGAACCCTGCGCCGCCTGCCGGGCATAAAGATGAGCCGCGGCAATGGGGTCGCTTTGCCAGTGTTTGATACGTCCCTGCTGGCCAAGACTTGCCAGCGAGAGCAGCTCCGGATCCTGCTGACCTTCACGAACGGCGTCAATGATCTGCTGGTAGAGATCGAAGGCTTCGCGCAATTCCTGCTCACTACCGTGAGAAGAACGACTATCAGTAAGCGGATAATCACGCATCAAATCGCGGGCCAGCGAATAACGCGCCTTGAGCCCCCACTCGCCCTGTTGTTCCACGGGCAAGGCCAAAAGCTGGCGAAAATAGTCGCGCGCCCGGCTATCGCGTTCAGCAAACGCCACTGCGCCGAGCACGTACAGGCGGCTGGCGGTCGGGAGATCGGCGGCCATTTTTTCCGCGGCGGCTAACGAACCGCTGGCCCGGATCGTCTTCAGCAGCGTCTCCTCGGCCGTGGGAGAGGTAGGCTTGTCGGCAGATGTATCACGCCATTGCGGAAGTCGCGGATCGGCAAGCACCAGGCGGCTGCTCTCTAAAGCAAAGCTCCCCTCCGGCAGATACAGCAGATTAGCCTGGCGATCTGCTAACAAATAGTTGGGGAAAAACGGCCCACAGGCGTGGCTGCTGGCAGCAACAAGCGTCGCCGCCAGGAAGGCGGCCAGAGGTAATTTACGGGTTAACATGAAACTTTCCTTGTGGTGGCGTTGAGCATCTTGCCCAACCAATGGCTTGCGTCCGCCCGGCGCGCAACAGCGCAGGGGCGGTGAGGGAAAACGTTTGTTCGATAAAGCGGTAGCTTCCGGCGCCGTCGGCGGCCAGACAATCTTCCGTGGTTAGCGTTATTTTCGCCGGGAGTGGGGCATCAATATTGCCTGTGTTTTAGCCGCAATCCACAGCGGCGACTCGCTTTCAACGCTGGCGGGCTGTCCCGGGGCAGCGATGAGCGCGGAACCATAGGCCGGGAGCGCGAGGTAAAAAGGGTGAGGAGCGATAAGCGCATATTGCCTGCTCCAGCGCCGGGCCAGTGTCGGGTCGAACAAGCCGGTCCCCGGGGATTGCACGCTATGAAGTTGCAATACGGAGCTATCTACCGCTTTCAGCAAAGGAAGCAGTCCGGGGGAGGTGAGCCAGGTCGGGAGCGCCGTGATGCTGAGCGTAATATCTGAAGGCAGCCCCTGGCGCATGGCCATCAGGAGGCGTTGATAATCGGAGAGCCGCGAAGTGGGAGCATCATAATCGATTTCAATGGCGGTGAGATTAACGCCTGCCTTGCGCCAGTGGGTCACAAGGCGCTTTATCTGCGGCAGCATTGTGGTGGTATCAAGCTGCGTCAGGCTGCCGTCCAGGCGGACGACCAGCCACACCGGGCGGCCATCCTGCTGTAATAATGAAGTGTTAACGCGGGCAAGGCGGACGCCTTCCTGAGGATGAAACTGGATCCCCAGAACGCGCAAAGTGGCAAACAGCGCCTGGCTTTGCTGTAGCGCGGTCTTATGCTGGTCATTCCAGACCCGCTGCCAGATATAGACCTGGCTGTCGGCGAGGGCGCCTGCGCTGGCAGCCAGCAGCAGAAAAAAAACGCCCGAACAGCGTAAATTGATCATGGCGACAATCCTTGTTGCCGGTGATGACTACCCGATTATTTTAATGACGATGGCTTCTCCACCTTCGCCAGCTCTTTCACCAGCGGCAGCATGACTTTCACTACCTCGCGTCCGCGGTGTTCGATGCGCCCCGGCAGCGCGTGGTCGATATACTGCTGATTATAGCCAGCGCGCGATCGCGGGTCAGCTTGCGCACCGAGGCCGGCGTGCTGCGGCCGCTGTTGAAGTAAAGCTTATCGCCCACCACCAGATTATCGAGATTGATCACCAGCAGGGTATTTTTCTTTTCCGCTTCGCTCATCCGCTGCAGCAGGTTTTGCGCGCCGAGACGGCCTTCCTCTTCACCGCTGGTGGCGATAAAGCGGATGCCATAGCGGGTAGGGACGTTCTTTAAATGCTCCGCCAGCTCCAGCAACACGCCAAGTCCCATCGCGTTGTCGTCGATGCCCTGCAGCGTCAGGCCGCCGAGGTTGTTCTCCACGTCTTTATCGCTCTGCGGCGCATAGGTGTCGAGGTGTGCCATGATAATAATCTGCTGGCGCACTTTACCTTCATGGGCGGCGATCACCGTACTGCCGGTGGCGTTATGCCAGTTCTTGCGCTGATTGCTGTCGGTATAGATATAGCGGGTATTGAAGCTTCGCACGTCGCTCTGATACCCCATCAGGGCGAACTGCTGGCGCAGATAGTCAGCTGAGAGCATTTCCGGCGGCGTTCCGGTCATTCGTCCCGGGAAGACGGTGGCGATATGGCGGGCCTGGCTACTGGCGGTGTCGCCCAGCGCGCTGAATGCGGGGGCGGCGGCAAAAACAAAACCGGTGCCGAGCGCCAGCGGAAGCAGACGGCGGCACAACGCGGAAAACATAAGGGGTCCTTACACGAACAAGACAATTTGACGCGTACAGTATGAAACTGTGACCGCGGTTAAACAATTTCAATTGCTCTTAAATAGCGGAAAAATAGCGCGTTAAGCACTTTTTGATATTTGTATTTCCGCCGCGTTATTCCTTTGTGTCACAACTCATTCCATTTCGTAATTTCATTTGCTCTAAGGCGCACCCTATAGTCGCAGTATCGCTGAATGTAAGAGAGTTGTTGCACCGTGGATTACTTGCCCCTTTTTGCCGAACTGAAACAAAGGCCCGTGCTGGTGATCGGCGGCGGCGAGATTGCTGAACGTAAGATCAAGTTCTTGCTGCGCGCCCAGGCGCAGGTGCAGGTGGTCGCTGAAACGCTGTCACCGGCGCTGGCCGATCTGGCTGCGCGCCAGGCACTCAGCTGGCGGGCGACGGAATTCAGCGACTCGCTGGTGGATGATGTCTTTCTGGTGATTGCGGCCACCGAGGATGAGGCGCTTAACCAGCGGGTATTTGCGGCAGCTAACGCGCGCTACCGGTTGGTCAACGTGGTGGATAACCAGGCGCTGTGCTCGTTTGTTTTCCCTTCTATCGTCGACCGTTCGCCGCTGCTGGTGGCGATCTCCTCCAGCGGTAAAGCGCCGGTGTTGTCGCGCATTCTGCGTGAAAAAATCGAAGCGCTGCTGCCGACGAATCTCGGTCGGTTGGCGGAATCAGCAAGCTACTGGCGCAACCATCTGAAAACCCGCCTGACGACTACCGAAGCGCGTCGCCGCTTCTGGGAGCGCGTCTTTACCGGCCGCTTCGCCAGCCTGATGGTGGCGGGCAACTCTGCGGAGGCGGAAAAAGCGCTGCAGGATGAGCTCGACAAACCCGAACGCGAGACGGGAGAAATTATTCTGGTCGGCGCCGGGCCGGGCGATGCCGGGCTGCTGACCCTTCGCGGTCTGCAGGCGATCCAGCAGGCGGACGTGGTTTTCCACGATCATCTGGTGACTCAGCCGGTTCTCGAGCTGGTGCGCCGCGATGCCGAACTTATTTGCGTTGGCAAACGCGCCGGCGAGCATTCGGTGCCGCAGCATGAAACCAATCAGCTGCTGGTGGAGGCGGCGAAGGCGGGGAAAACCGTCGTGCGCCTGAAGGGCGGCGATCCGTTTATTTTTGGCCGCGGCGCAGAAGAGCTGCAGGCTGCCGCCGAGGCGGGGATCCCGTTCCAGGTGGTGCCGGGCGTCACCGCTGCCGCCGGGGCGACAGCCTACGCCGGTATTCCGCTGACCCATCGCGATTATGCGCAAAGCGCCGTCTTTGTCACCGGCCACTATAAGCCGGACAGCGCCCCCTTCGACTGGTCGCTGCTGGCGAAGAGCCAACAAACGCTGGCGATCTACATGGGCACCATGAAGGCAGCGGAAATCAGCGCCCAGCTGATCGCCCACGGTCGCGACAGCGACACGCCGGTGGCGGTGATTTCCCGTGGCACCCGTGACGATCAGCAGACGATAACCGGCACATTGCAACAACTCGAACACCTGGCGAAAGACGCCCCGATGCCCGCCCTGCTGGTGGTAGGCGAAGTGGTGCAGCTGCATCAGCAGCTCGCCTGGTTTCAACATACATCATCCGCCGAGGGGTTTAACGCTTCGGTGGTCAATCTGGCTTAAGGAACGGTTATGGACCAAAAACGACTCACTCACCTGCGGCAACTGGAGGCGGAAAGCATCCATATTATTCGTGAGGTGGCCGCCGAATTTTCTAACCCGGTAATGATGTACTCCATCGGGAAAGATTCCAGCGTAATGCTGCATCTGGCGCGCAAAGCGTTTTATCCGGGAACCCTGCCGTTCCCGCTGCTGCACGTCGATACCGGCTGGAAATTCCGTGAGATGTATGAGTTCCGCGACCGGACCGCTAAAGCCTACGGCTGTGAACTGCTGGTGCATAAAAACCCGGAAGGGGTGGCGATGGGCATCAACCCGTTTGTCCACGGCAGCGCCAAGCATACCGATATCATGAAAACCGAAGGGCTGAAGCAGGCGCTGAACAAATACGGCTTTGACGCCGCGTTCGGCGGCGCGCGTCGCGACGAAGAGAAATCCCGCGCGAAAGAGCGCATCTACTCCTTCCGCGACCGTTTCCACCGCTGGGACCCGAAAAATCAGCGTCCGGAGCTGTGGCACAACTACAACGGCCAGATTAACAAAGGCGAAAGCATCCGCGTCTTCCCGCTCTCCAACTGGACCGAGCTGGATATCTGGCAGTACATCTATCTGGAAAATATTGAAATCGTGCCGCTGTATCTGGCCGCTGAGCGTCCGGTGCTGGAGCGCGACGGTATGCTGATGATGATCGATGACGACCGTATCGATCTGCAGCCGGGCGAGGTGATTGAAAAACGGATGGTGCGTTTCCGTACCCTCGGCTGCTGGCCGCTGACCGGCGCGGTGGAGTCTGAAGCGCAGACGCTACCCGAAATTATTGAAGAGATGCTGGTATCGACCACCAGCGAACGTCAGGGGCGCGTCATTGACCGCGACCAGGCCGGCTCGATGGAGCTGAAGAAACGTCAGGGGTATTTCTAAGGAGCCGCCATGAACACGACCATTGCCCAACAAATTGCCAACGAAGGCGGCGTAGAAGCTTACCTGCACGCGCAACAGCACAAGAGCCTGCTGCGTTTTTTGACCTGCGGCAGCGTCGATGACGGCAAAAGCACCTTAATTGGCCGCCTGCTGCACGATACGCGCCAGATCTATGAAGACCAGCTCTCTTCGCTGCACAACGACAGCAAGCGTCACGGCACCCAGGGCGAAAAGCTGGACCTGGCGCTGTTGGTGGACGGCCTGCAGGCTGAGCGCGAGCAGGGCATCACCATCGACGTGGCCTATCGCTACTTCTCGACCGAAAAGCGCAAATTTATCATCGCCGACACCCCGGGGCACGAGCAGTACACGCGCAATATGGCCACGAAGTCCTCGAAACCGTGGAGATCCAGCGGGTGGTCGAGAGCCAGCCGCTGCGCTTCCCGGTGCAGTATGTTAACCGTCCGAACCTTGATTTCCGCGGCTTCTCCGGCACGGTCGCCTCCGGTACCGTGCAGGTTGGCCAGCGTCTGAAGGTGCTGCCGTCGGGCGTCGAATCGAGCGTGGCGCGTATCGTCACCTTCGACGGCGACCTGCAGGAAGCCGCCGCCGGCGAAGCCATTACCCTTGTGCTGAAAGATGAAATCGACATCAGTCGCGGCGACCTGCTGGTTGACGCGCAAGCCTCGCTGCCGGCGGTACAAAGCGCCAGCATCGACGTGGTGTGGATGGCCGAACAGCCGCTGACCCCGGGCCAGAGCTACGACATCAAAATCGCCGGCAAGAAGACCCGCGCTCGCGTCGACGCTATCCGATACCAGGTCGATATTAACAACCTGACCCAGCGTGAAGTCGAGTCTCTGCCGCTGAACGGCATCGGCCTGGTGGAGCTGACCTTTGACGAACCTTTAGTGCTGGATCCGTATCAGCAAAACCCGGTGACCGGCGGGCTTATCTTTATCGATCGCCTGACCAACGTCACCGTCGGCGCCGGGATGGTCAACGAGCCGCACCTGCAGGCATCGACTTCGGCATCACAGTACAGCGCCTTCGAGCTGGAGCTGAACCAGCTGATCCGTAAACATTTCCCGCACTGGGACGCCCGCGACCTGCTGGGAGGCAAATAATGGCCCAGCATGACGAAAACGTCGTCTGGCATGCCCACCCTGTGACCCAACAGCAGCGGGAACAGCATCACGGCCATCGCGGCGTGGTGCTGTGGTTTACCGGCCTTTCGGGGTCGGGTAAATCCACCGTCGCCGGGGCGCTGGAGGAGGCCCTGCATGAGCGCGGCGTCAGCACCTATCTGCTGGACGGTGACAACGTGCGCCATGGCCTGTGCAGCGACCTGGGATTCAGCGATGAGGATCGCAAAGAGAACATTCGCCGCGTCGGCGAAGTGGCCAGGCTGATGGTCGATGCCGGACTGGTGGTATTGACGGCATTTATATCTCCGCACCGTGCGGAACGGCAGATGGTGCGCGAGCGCCTCGGGGAAGGACGCTTTATCGAAGTGTTCGTCGATACCCCGCTGGCCATCTGCGAGGCGCGGGATCCGAAAGGATTGTATAAGAAAGCGCGGGCAGGGGAATTACGCAATTTCACCGGTATAGACTCGGTCTATGAGGCGCCGGAAAAGGCGGAAATTCATCTGGATGGTGAACAATTGGTAACAAATTTGGTGCACCAACTATTAGACCTGCTGCAACAGAGCGATATTATCAGATCCTGAAACGGCAGCGGCATCGAGGGGTGCCGGTTGCCCGGTCTACAGGATTCGATATGCGCAATACCCAGAACCTCAGTATTATTCGTTCAGAACCGCCTCCGGCGATCGGCGACGAGACCACCTGGTCTTTGTCGGGCGCTGCCGTGGGCTTTACTTCGTGGCTGCTGGCGCTGGGTATTCCCTTCCTTCTCTATGGCAGTAATACACTCTTCTTTCTCCTCTACACCTGGCCATTCTTCCTTGCGTTGATGCCGGTGGCGGTGGTGGTCGGTATTGCGCTGCACTCTCTGCTCAATGGCAAACTGCTCTATAGCGTCAGCGCGACCATCCTGACCGTTGGGCTGATGTTTGCGCTACTCTTCCTCTGGCTGTTGGGATAACCCGTTGCTGGTATGAATCAAGCATGGGTATCGACAGCAAAAATATGGTACAGTCCCCGCGTTACGCGGCATCGTCCGCGCGCCCCGGTAGCGTACCCGGGCGAGTTTTGGGATGATGATGCCGTTTTTCAGGGGGCAGGATGGGTAAACTAACGCTGCTATTATTAGCTTTGCTGGTCTGGCTACAGTATTCGCTGTGGTTCGGTAAAAACGGCCTGCACGACTACACGCGGGTTAACGACGACGTCACCGCCCAGCAGGCGACTAACGCCAAATTAAAAGCACGCAACGATCAGCTCTTTGCCGAAATTGACGACCTCAACGGCGGGCAGGAAGCGATTGAGGAGCGTGCGCGCAATGAACTCAGCATGACCCGCCCGGGCGAAACCTTCTATCGTCTGGTACCGGATGCGTCTAAACGCAATCAGGCATCGGGGCAACAGCAGAACAATCGATAACCAGGCCCAGGATTACAACATGGCAGCCACTTTTCCGGGCGTTTGCGCCGTGGTGCCGGCAGCCGGTTTCGGCCGCCGCATGCAAACGGAATGCCCGAAACAATATCTCTCAATCGGTAACAAAACGATTCTCGAACACGCGGTCGCCGCGCTGCTGGCGGATGCGCGCGTCCAGCGGGTGGTGATTGCCGTCAGCCCCGGCGATCGCCGCTTCAGCCAGCTGCCGCTGGCGCAGCATCCGCAAATTACCGTGGTGGATGGCGGCGCTGAGCGCGCCGATTCGGTACTCGCCGGCCTGCGGGCGTTGCCGGAGGCGCAGTGGGTGCTGGTGCATGACGCCGCGCGCCCCTGCCTGCATCAGGACGACCTCAGCCGCCTGCTGTCGCTCTGCGAAACCAGCCGCGTCGGCGGGATCCTTGCGGCGCCAGTACGCGACACCATGAAGCGCGCCGAGCCGGGCAAAACCGCTATCGCCCATACCGTCGACCGCAATGACCTGTGGCATGCGCTCACCCCGCAACTTTTCCCTCGCGAGCTGCTGGTGGATTGCCTCACTCGCGCGCTAAACGAGGGTGCCACTATCACCGATGAAGCCTCGGCGCTGGAGTACTGCGGCTTCCATCCGCAGCTGGTCGCCGGACGCGCGGATAATATTAAAGTGACGCGCCCGGAAGACCTGGCGCGATATCGGCAAGCTGTTCCCCGATACCGATCCGGCGTTTAAAGGCGCCGATAGCCGCGAACTGCTACGCGAAGCATGGCGCCGCATTCAGGCCAAGGGCTATACGCTCGGCAACGTCGACGTCACGATTATTGCCCAGGCGCCGAAAATGCTGCCGCATATTCCGCAGATGCGCGTCTTTATCGCTGAGGATCTCGGCTGCCATATGGACGACGTCAACGTGAAAGCGACCACCACCGAGAAGCTCGGCTTCACCGGCCGCGGGGAAGGGATCGCCTGCGAAGCGGTTGCGCTGCTGCGTAAGGCCGACAAATGATCGCCTTTGACCAACTGACCTGGCTGCACGGCAAACCGCAGAGCAGTGGGCTGCTGAAAGCCAATCCGGAAGATTTTCTGGTGGTGGAAGATCTGGGCTTTGCCCCGGACGGCGAAGGCGAACACGTGCTGGTGCGGATCCTGAAAAACGGCTGCAATACGCGCTTTGTCGCCGACGCGCTGGCGAAATTCCTTAAGATCCACGCCCGTGAAGTGAGCTTCGCCGGGCAAAAAGATAAGCACGCGGTCACCGAGCAGTGGCTGTGCGCCCGGGTGCCCGGCAAAGAGATGCCGGACCTGAGCAAATTTCAGCTCGAGGGCTGCCAGGTACTGGAATATGCTCGCCATAAGCGTAAGCTGCGTTTAGGCGCGCTGAAAGGCAACCAGTTTACCGTGATCCTGCGCGAGATTAGCGATCGCCAGGACGTGGAGACGCGTCTGCAGGCCATCGCTGAACGGGGAGTGCCGAACTATTTCGGCGCGCAGCGCTTCGGCATTGGCGGCAGTAACCTGCAGGGCGCCCTGCGCTGGGCGGAGAGCGGCGCGCCAGTGCGCGATCGCAATAAGCGCAGTTTTTGGTTGTCGGCAGCCCGCAGCGCGTTGTTTAATCAGCAAGTGAGTATTAGATTAAAAAAAACGGAATTTAATCAGGTCGTTGATGGCGATGCGCTACAATTAGCGGGGCGCGGGAGCTGGTTTGTCGTCACACCGGAAGAACTCGAGGTTTCGCAGGCGCGGGTGCATAACCGCGAACTGATGATTACGGCCACGCTGCCGGGCAGCGGCGACTGGGGAAGCCAGCGCGACGCCCTGGCTTTCGAGCAGGCCGCGATCGCCGAGGAAACCGCGTTGCAGGCGCTGCTGGTACGGGAGAAAGTCGAGGCGGCGCGCCGGGCGATGCTTCTCTATCCACAGCAGCTCAGCTGGAACTGGTGGGATGACGTAACCGTTGAACTGCGTTTCTGGCTGCCGGCGGGCAGCTTCGCCACCAGCGTGGTCAGGGAGCTTATCAATACAACGGGTGACTATGCGAATATTGCTGAGTAACGATGACGGGATCCATGCGCCGGGGATACAGACCCTGGCGAAGGCCTTAAGGGAGTTTGCCGAGGTCCAGGTGGTTGCACCCGATCGTAACCGCAGCGGGGCCTCAAATTCGCTGACGCTGGAATCGTCCCTGCGTACGTTTACCTTTGAAAATGGCGACATCGCCGTCCAGATGGGCACCCCGACCGACTGTGTCTATCTCGGCGTGAACGCGCTGATGCGCCCGCGTCCGGACATCGTGGTTTCCGGCATTAATGCCGGCCCCAACCTGGGCGACGACGTCATCTATTCCGGCACCGTGGCCGCGGCGATGGAAGGCCGTCATCTGGGGTTCCCCGCGCTGGCCGTGTCGCTGAACGGCTATCAGCATTACGATACCGCCGCGGCGGTAACCTGCACCATTCTGCGCGCCTTAAGCCGCGAGCCGCTGCGTACCGGGCGGATCCTTAACATCAACGTGCCGGATCTCCCGCTTGATCAAATCAAGGGCATTCGCGTGACCCGCTGCGGCAACCGCCATCCGGCCGACCAGGTGATCCCGCAAAAAGATCCGCGCGGCAACACCCTGTACTGGATTGGCCCGCCGGGCGATAAGCGCGATGCCGGGCCGGGCACCGATTTTGCGGCAGTGGATGAAGGCTATGTTTCCGTGACGCCATTGCACGTCGATTTAACCGCCCATCAGGCGCATGAGGTGGTCACCGATTGGCTGGAACGTGTCGGGGTTGACAGGCAATGGTAAGTAAACGTGTTGAAAGTTTGTTGAATCAACTGCGCACGCAGGGCATCGTCGATGAACGTGTCCTTGAGGCGATCGCGCTGGTCCCGCGCGAAAAGTTTGTTGATGAAGCCTTTGAACATAAAGCGTGGGAAAACACCGCGCTGCCGATTGGCCAGGGGCAGACCATCTCCCAGCCGTATATGGTGGCGCGGATGACCGAGCTGCTGACGCTGACGCCGGAGTCGCGGGTGCTGGAGATCGGCACCGGTTCCGGCTACCAGACGGCCATCCTGGCGCATCTGGTGCATCACGTATGCTCGGTAGAGCGAATTAAGAGTTTACAGTGGCAGGCGCGTCGTCGCCTGAAACAACTTGATTTACATAATGTTTCAACCCGTCATGGCGATGGGTGGCAAGGTTGGCAGGCGCGGGCGCCGTTTGATGCCATTATTGTGACAGCGGCGCCGCCGGAAATACCGACCGCGCTGCTGGCGCAACTGGATGATGACGGCGTGCTGGTGCTGCCGGTCGGCGAAGAGCATCAGTTTCTCAAACGGATCCGTCGTCGGGGCAACGAATTTATCATTGATACCGTCGAGGCCGTTCGCTTTGTTCCCCTGGTGAAGGGGGAGCTGGCCTGAGACCCGGATTATTCCAGGTTTTTTTTGCCTGACTTTAGGCGTAGGGTGGACACATTTTTCAGTGTCCTGGCCGGGCGCCGCCCGGTAAGCAAGATATTGGCAGTTAACATATTCCTGGGGGATAAATGAGCGCGGGAAGCACCAAATTTACCGTCAGCCGTATTGCGGCTCTTTCACTGGTTTCACTCTGGCTGGCCGGGTGTACCAACACCAATAATCCGCCTGCGCCGGTTAGCTCTGCCGGCGGCGCCGCCTCTTCCAGCACCAACTCCGGCATGCTGATTACGCCGCCACCCTCCGGCGTCAAGTCCGCTCCTCAGGCGCAGCCGATTCAGCCGATGCAGACCCAGACCATTCAGCCGCAGCCGGCGCCGGTGGCGCAGGAGCCGGTACAGACGGTAAATGGCCGGATCGTTTACAACCGCAAATATGGCGATATTCCGAAAGGTAGCTATACCGGCGGCAGTACCTATACGGTAAAACGCGGCGACACGCTATTCTATATCGCCTGGGTCACCGGCAACGATTTCCGCGACCTGGCGCAACGCAACAATATCCCGGCCCCGTACGCGCTGAACGTGGGGCAGGTACTGCAGGTCGGTAACGCCTCAGGCCAGCCGATCACCGGCGAAAACGCCGTTTCTCAGGCCAGCGCAAGAGCGAGCGGCGGTGCGACGACCAGCACAACTTCTGCACAAAAATCGACCGCGGTGGTTGCTTCACAACCGACTATTACGTATTCTGAATCTTCAGGTGAACAGAGTGCTACCAAGATGTTGCCTAATAATAAACCAGCGACCACAACCACAACGGTTGTCGCGCCGGTGACGGCACCAACAACGGTGAGCACAACCCAGCCGACTGCAAGCAGTACGTCAACCAGTTCGCCGATCTCAGCATGGCGCTGGCCGACTGATGGCAAGGTTATCGAGAACTTTAGCGGCGCGGAAGGCGGCAATAAAGGTATCGATATTGCAGGCAGTAAGGGACAGGCTATTGTCGCGACCGCCGATGGGCGCGTCGTCTATGCCGGTAACGCACTGCGCGGCTACGGTAATCTTATTATCATCAAACACAACGATGATTACCTGAGTGCCTACGCTCATAACGATACCATGCTGGTTCGGGAGCAACAGGAAGTCAAAGCGGGGCAGAAAATCGCTACCATGGGTAGCACCGGAACCAGCTCAACAAGATTACATTTTGAAATTCGTTACAAGGGGAAATCCGTCAACCCGCTGCAGTACTTACCGCAGCGATAATTTGGCAAAGTACGGATAAGCGAAGCATCAGCTAACAGGCGCCAGGGCGGTGTCTACGTTCCTCTCGCAGAGAGGGCAGGGGAAATCGTCCAGGCGTCGTTTGTTGATGTGCCGTGGAAGGTGCTTTGCTCAGGGATCACGGGTAGGAGCCACCTTTATGAGTCAGAATACGCTGAAAGTTCATGATTTAAATGAAGACGCGGAATTTGATGAGAACGGAATTGAGGTTTTCGACGAGAAAGCCTTAGTAGAAGAGGAACCCAGTGATAGCGATCTGGCTGAGGAAGAGCTGCTGTCGCAAGGCGCAACCCAGCGCGTACTTGACGCCACTCAGCTTTATCTTGGAGAGATTGGTTATTCCCCACTGCTGACCGCGGAAGAGGAAGTCTATTTCGCGCGTCGCGCACTGCGTGGTGATGTCGCTTCACGCCGTCGCATGATTGAAAGTAACTTGCGTCTGGTGGTGAAGATTGCCCGTCGTTACAGCAATCGTGGTCTGGCGCTGCTGGATCTGATTGAAGAAGGTAACCTCGGCCTGATCCGCGCCGTTGAGAAGTTTGACCCGGAACGTGGGTTCCGTTTTTCGACCTACGCGACCTGGTGGATCCGCCAGACTATTGAACGGGCGATCATGAACCAAACCCGTACGATCCGTTTGCCGATCCATATTGTTAAAGAGCTGAACGTCTATCTGCGTACCGCGCGCGAGTTGTCCCATAAGCTGGACCACGAGCCTAGCGCGGAAGAGATCGCCGAACAGCTGGACAAACCGGTCGATGACGTCAGCCGTATGCTGCGTCTGAACGAGCGCATCACCTCCGTGGATACTCCGCTGGGTGGCGATTCAGAAAAAGCGCTGCTGGATATTCTGGCCGATGAGAAAGAGAACGGCCCGGAAGACACCACGCAGGACGATGATATGAAGCAAAGTATCGTCAAATGGCTGTTCGAACTGAACGCCAAGCAGCGTGAAGTTCTGGCACGTCGTTTTGGTCTGCTGGGTTATGAAGCTGCCACGCTGGAGGATGTGGGCCGTGAAATTGGCCTGACCCGCGAACGCGTGCGGCAGATCCAGGTGGAAGGTCTGCGTCGCCTGCGGGAAATTCTGCAGGGACAGGGGCTGAATATCGAAGCGCTCTTCCGCGAATAAGACGTTTTCTGTCAAAAAGGCCCCCTCGAAAGTCGGGGCCTTTTTCTTTGGGCTAGCCGAGGCGGGTTTCCTGCAGATGGCGCCAGACAATTTTCCCTTCCGCGTGCTGAAAAATCGCCGTCGACCAGCGAACGTTCTGACTGCTATCCGCCAGCGTTTGGCTTTCACGATATAGCACTGCGGCGCCGTCGTGCCACTCGCTGATGATTTCCATCTGATCCACTACGATATCTAACCCCGGACGGCTGCCGCCGGCGTGGTGGAAAAAACGGCTCACCGTTGGGTAGTCCATCTTCTCACCGCTCAAGGGGATCATGGTAAAATCGGCGGCAAAACGCTTCATCAGCGCCTCAGCGCTTCCTTCGCCATGGCTTAACCAGCGTTCGATAAGGACATGGGCATCAAGGACTTCCTGCAGATAAGGATTCATGACTTCTCCAGAGTGGTGTGCAGGCGATGGATAATCGCCCGATTATTCAGCCGCAGTGATCCCCATCGCCTGAAGCAGGCAGCCGATGACGACCAGCGGCCGGGGCCCGAAGCGGTTGAAATATCTGCCGGTAAAGGTGATGGCGGCAAACGAGGCCAGCGACCAGGGCACCATCAGGGCACCGATTGCCCCCGGCGCCATCCCGGTGACGCGTTGCAGGTAGTACATCCCCACCACGTTGACGCCAATAAACATCCCCGGCACGCAGAGGTAGATCAGCATCGCGAAGCGCAGCAGGGGATCGGCCAGCAGCGACAGTGGAAGAAAGCGAGTCGGGCGAACCGGACCGGGGGTGTCGTTCAGCCATCGCACCGCCAGCACAAAGGTTAGCAGAGCGACAGGCAGGCTGGCGAAAAAGACCCAGCGCCAACTGAACGCCTCGACTAACAGGCCGCCGATCGCCGGCGAGCAGGCGGGGGCCAGCAGGCCGACCAGCATCACCGCCGCCGACAGCTTCGCCCGCTCATGCGGCTGAAACAGCGGCCACGTCAGCGCCTGGCCGAGGGGGATTAACAGCCCGCCGCCCATCCCCTGCAGCGTCCGCCATAAAATCATTTCGCTCAGGCTGTTGGCAAGCCCTGCCGCCAGCGCGCCGAGGCTGAACAGCCCCAGCGAGAGTAAAAACAGCCGTTTCGCCCCCCAGCGCTCGCTGAGCCAGGCGCTGAACGGCACAACGACCGTCAGACCGAGAATATAGGCATTACTGACCCACGCCAGCTGCGAGACGGAAACCGCCAGCGCGCGGCTGATTGCCGGAAAGGCGATGCTGGCGATAAACATATTGATCAAATCGAGAAAAAAACCGAACAGAAAAACGGTGGCAACGCGGTGGCGGTAGGTCATGGTTCACTCCCTCAGACAGGCGGCTACTGTAAACCTGCCGCAGCGAGGGATAAACGGGACTAATCGGGATATACTGTCTGAATATTTTTGACAATCATCCGGACGACGATGCTTAATCTTCAGCGCGTGACCATGTTTATCGCCGTGGTAGATGCCGGCAGTTTCACCCTGGCCGCAGCGGCGCTGGGGCAGACCAAGGCGGTGGTCAGCTTTAACGTACGGCAGCTGGAAAATGAGCTGGGGGTGACGCTGCTGCTGCGTTCGACGCGGCGTTTGCGGCTCACTGACGCCGGGGTGCTGTTCTATCAGCGCGGGGTGGCGCTCCTGAACGCGGCGGAAAATCTCCAGGATGAAGTGCGGGCCAGCCATAGCGGCTTAAGCGGGGAGCTACGGATCACCACCACGCCGGAGTATGGCGCGCAGGTTATCATTCCAGCGCTGGCCGCGTTCGCCCGTCGTCATCCGGCGCTGCGGGTGCGCCACGTCTCCTCCTCCCATCATGCCGACCTCATTTCAGAACGATTTGATGTGGCGATACGCCTCGGTACGCTGGCCGATTCCCGCTATCGGGCGACGCGGATAGCCAGTTTCGCGATCCTGCCCGTCGCCTCTCCGGCCTGGCTGGCAAGCCATCCGGTGCAGACGCTGTCCGATCTGGCGCAAGCTGAGTGGATTATTCACGAGCGCCTGCCGACGCCGCTGCGCTGGCAGCTGCGCACGGATCACCAGACAGAGGTGGATTTCGCGATAGCCAGCGCGCCGCGGTTTTCTGCTGATAGCGCTACGGCGCTGATGAGCTTTGCTCTGGCGGGATGCGGCGTCGCCTTGCTGCCCGCATGGCTGGTAGCCAAAAAGGTGGCGCAGCGGGAGCTGGTGCCGCTCCTGCCGGAATACCATTTCCCACAGCAGGGCGTGTATGCCCTTTATCCCGACTCGCAGCATTTGCCGACCCGGGTGCGGGCATTTATTGACTTCCTGCGCGAGAAGGTCGGTTAAGCGCCCATTCAGGGCGCCATCATTTTGTGCACCAGCCGGGAGAACTGCTCGCGCTCGTCATCGCTCAGGCGGCCGAGAAACTCGTCATCGACCTCATTGCCCTGCGGAATGGAACGGTTAAGCAACGCCTCGCCTTCGTCGGTCAGATAGACAAAACGGCGGCGTTTATCGGCCGGATCGTGCTCCCGGCGCACCAGGCCGCGCGCTTCCATTCGGCTGAGCATCTCCGCCAGCGTAGCCTTGGTGCTGACCGCCGCTTCAATCAGCGCCACCTGTTCGATCCCGGGGTGCTCCGCTACCGAGCGCATCACCGCATACTGAGGTTTAGTCAGGTCCGGCAACGCCTGCTGCCAGCGGGCGGTATGCTGTTGAAAAAGCTGGCGCAGCAGGTGGAATGCTTCGTTTCGTAACTCCATGAATACTCCGTAACAAAACTGTCACCTCTATGATAGCCGTTCGTACGCCTTTTTATACCCTTTCTGCGTTTTGATTAAAAATGCGCACGTATACGAACGATCTTGCCAATAAGGGCTGGAGGGGGTAGTTTAAATATAAAGTTCGTACACGAACAAAAGTGATGAGGTCTGGAATGAAACTGATTATTGGGATGACGGGGGCCACCGGGGCACCGCTTGGGGTGGCATTGCTGCAGGCGCTGCGCGATATGCCGGAGGTGGAAACCCATCTGGTGATGTCGAAATGGGCCAAAACCACCATCGAGCTGGAAACGCCCTGGACGGCGCGCGAAGTGGCCGCGCTGGCGGACTTTTCCCACAGCCCGGCAGACCAGGCCGCCACCATCTCATCCGGTTCATTTCGTACCGACGGCATGATCGTTATTCCCTGCAGTATGAAAACGCTTGCAGGCATTCGCGCGGGTTATGCCGAAGGGCTGGTGGGCCGCGCGGCGGACGTGGTGCTCAAAGAGGGGCGCAAGCTGGTGTTGGTCCCGCGGGAAATGCCGCTCAGCACGATCCATCTGGAGAACATGCTGGCGCTGTCCCGCATGGGCGTGGCGATGGTCCCGCCGATGCCAGCTTACTACAACCACCCGGAGACGGTTGACGATATCACCAATCATATCGTCACCCGGGTGCTGGATCAGTTTGGCCTCGACTATCACAAAGCGCGCCGCTGGAACGGCTTGCGCACGGCAGAACAATTTGCACAGGAGATCGAATAATGGCTTTTGATGATTTGCGCAGCTTTTTGCAGGCGCTGGATGACCAGGGACAACTGCTGAAAATCAGTGAAGAGGTGAACGCTGAGCCCGATCTGGCGGCGGCCGCCAATGCGACCGGACGCATCGGCGACGGTGCCCCGGCGCTGTGGTTCGATAATATTCGCGGCTTTAACGACGCTCGCGTGACGATGAACACCATCGGCTCGTGGCAGAACCATGCCATCTCGCTGGGCCTGCCGCCTAACACGCCGGTGAAAAAGCAGATTGATGAGTTCATTCGCCGCTGGGATAACTTCCCGGTGACGCCAGAGCGCCGCGCCAACCCGGCGTGGGCAGAAAATACTGTTGATGGCGATGATATCAACCTGTTCGATATTCTGCCGCTGTTCCGCCTCAACGATGGTGACGGCGGTTTCTACCTCGATAAAGCCTGTGTCGTTTCGCGCGATCCGCTGGATAAAGATAACTTCGGTAAGCAAAACGTCGGTATCTACCGCATGGAAGTGAAAGGCAAGCGCAAGCTCGGCCTGCAGCCGGTACCGATGCACGATATCGCGCTGCATCTGCACAAAGCGGAAGAGCGTGGGGAAGATCTGCCGATCGCCATTACCCTCGGTAACGACCCGATTATTACCCTGATGGGCGCCACGCCGCTGAAATACGATCAGTCTGAATATGAGATGGCTGGCGCGCTGCGCGAGAGCCCGTATCCCATCGCTACCGCGCCGCTGACCGGCTTTGACGTGCCCTGGGGTTCGGAAGTGATCCTCGAAGGGGTCATTGAAGGGCGTAAGCGTGAGATCGAGGGGCCGTTCGGTGAATTTACCGGTCACTACTCCGGCGGTCGTAACATGACGGTAGTGCGTATCGACAAAGTCTCTTATCGCAGCAAACCGATTTTTGAATCGCTCTACCTCGGTATGCCGTGGACCGAGATTGACTATCTGATGGGCCCGGCGACCTGCGTACCGCTGTATCAGCAGCTGAAGGCCGAATTTCCGGAAGTGCAGGCGGTCAACGCCATGTACACCCATGGTCTGCTGGCGATCATCTCCACCAAAAAACGCTACGGCGGTTTTGCCCGCGCGGTGGGCCTGCGGGCGATGACCACTCCCCACGGCCTCGGCTATGTGAAGATGGTGATCATGGTTGATGAAGACGTCGACCCGTTCAACCTGCCGCAGGTGATGTGGGCGCTCTCCTCGAAGGTTAACCCGGCGGGAGACCTGGTGCAGTTGCCGAACATGTCGGTCCTTGAACTTGACCCAGGCTCCAGCCCGGCAGGCATTACCGACAAACTGATTATCGACGCCACCACCCCGGTTGCGCCGGACCTTCGCGGCCACTACAGCCAGCCGGTGCAGGATCTGCCGGAAACCAAAGCCTGGGCTGAAAAACTGACCGCTATGCTGGCCAACCGTAAATAAGGAGAAGAAGATGATTTGTCCACGTTGCGCCGATGAAAAGATTGAAGTCATGGCGACCTCGCCGGTGAAAGGGGTCTGGACCGTGTATCAGTGCCAGCACTGTCTTTACACCTGGCGAGATACCGAGCCGCTGCGCCGCACCAGCCGCGAACACTATCCGGAAGCGTTCCGCATGACGCAGAAAGATATCGATGAGGCGCCGCAGGTGCCGCACGTACCGCCGCTATTGCCGGAAGATAAGCGTTAATGAAAGGGGCCCGCTAAGTCGGGCCTTTTTGGAGGCAAGATATGCTGACAAAATATGCCCTTGTGGCAATCATCGTACTCTGTATTACGGTACTGGGATTTACGCTGTTGGTGCACAGCTCACTATGCGAGCTGAGTATTAAAGAGCGTAATATTGAGTTTAAAGCTGTTCTCGCTTACGAATCGAAGAAGTAGCATCCGCGCGGGGGCAACCCCGCGTATGGGTTGTCAGGACGCATCCTCTAGCACCCATTTTTTTGTTTACTAAAACGGCAGCGCTTCACAGCGCTGCCGTTTTTCACCTTAATGGGTGGCTAGACCAGGCTTTTCAGACGGTAGATCCACTCCAGCGCCTGACGCGGGGTCAGGGAGTCCGGATCAAGATTCTCCAGCGCCTCAACCGCAGGCGAGGTCTCTTCCGGGGCGGCGAGTAGCGACATCTGCGTGCCGTCGACCTGGGTCGCCGCCGCGTTGGGCGAGATACTCTCCAGCTCGCGCAGTTTCTGCCGCGCGCGCTTGATCACCTCTTTCGGCACCCCCGCCAGCGCGGCGACCGCCAGGCCATAGCTCTTGCTGGCCGCGCCGTCCTGCACGCTGTGCATAAAGGCGATGGTATCGCCGTGCTCCAGCGCGTCGAGGTGGACGTTGGCGACGCCTTCCATTTTCTCCGGCAGCTGGGTGAGCTCGAAGTAGTGGGTGGCGAACAGCGTCAGCGCCTTGATTTTGTTGGCCAGATTTTCCGCACAGGCCCACGCCAGCGATAGCCCGTCGTAGGTGGACGTGCCGCGGCCAATCTCATCCATCAGCACCAGGCTATGCTCGGTGGCATTGTGCAGGATATTGGCGGTTTCAGTCATCTCCACCATAAAGGTCGAGCGGCCGCTGGCCAGGTCATCCGCCGCGCCGACGCGGGTGAAGATGCGATCGATGGGCCCGATCTCCACCTTCTGCGCCGGGACGTAGCTGCCGATATAGGCCAGTAGCGCAATCAGCGCGGTCTGGCGCATATAGGTACTTTTACCGCCCATGTTCGGCCCGGTAATGATCAGCATCCGCCGCTGCGGCGCCAGCTGCAGCGGGTTAGCGATAAACGGCTCTTTCAGCACCTGCTCGACCACCGGGTGACGGCCTTCGCTAATGCGGATGCCTGGCTTATCGCTAAAGGTCGGGCAGCAATAGTTCAGGGTTTCCGCACGTTCCGCCAGGTTGACCAGCACGTCCAGCTCGGCCAGCGCGCTGGCGCTGGTTTGCAGATCGGCGAGATGCGGCAGCAGCAGGTCGAACAGTTCGTCATAAAGCTGTTTTTCCAGCGCCAGCGCTTTGCCCTTGGAGGTCAGCACCTTATCTTCGTATTCCTTCAGCTCAGGAATAATGTAGCGTTCGGCGTTCTTCAGCGTCTGGCGGCGCACGTAGTGGATCGGCGCGAGGTGGCTCTGGCCGCGGCTGATCTGGATGTAGTAGCCGTGGACGGCGTTGTAGCCGACTTTCAGGGTATCGAGGCCCAGCCGCTCGCGCTCGCGGATCTCCAGTTTATCGAGATAATCGGTGGCGCCATCGGCCAGCGCCCGCCACTCGTCCAACTCTTCGCTATAGCCCGGGGCGATGACCCCGCCGTCGCGGACCAGCACCGGCGGGGCGTCGATCACCGCGCGCTCCAGCAGTTCGCGCAGTTCGGTGAACTCGCCCATTTTCTCGCGCAATTTTTGCACCGGCTGACTGTCAACGTCGGCCAGCAGCTCACGCAGCAGAGGCAGTTGCTGCAGGGCATGACGCATGCGGGCAAGATCGCGCGGCCGGGCGGTACGCAGCGCCAGACGCGCCAGAATACGCTCCAGATCGCCGACCTGGCGCAGCACCGGCTGCAGCTCGGTATAGCGCTCCTGCAGCGCGCCGATGGTCTGCTGGCGCTCCACCAGCACGGCGGTATCGCGGACCGGCATATGCAGCCAGCGCTTGAGCATCCGGCTACCCATCGGCGTCACCGTACAGTCGAGTACCGAGGCCAGGGTGTTGTCGGTGCCGCCGGCCAGATTCTGGGTGATCTCGAGGTTACGGCGGGTGGCGGCATCCATAATGATGCTGTCCTGCTGGCGTTCCATGGTGATGGAGCGGATGTGCGGCAGCGAGGTACGCTGGGTGTCTTTGACATACTGCAGCAGGCAGCCGGCGGCGCACAGGCCGCGCGGGGCGTTTTCGACGCCGAAGCCGACCAGATCGCGGGTGCCGAACTGCAGGTTTAGCTGCTGGCGTGCGGTGTCGATTTCAAATTCCCACAGCGGGCGACGGCGCAGACCGCGGCGGCCCTCGATCAGCGACGATTCGGCAAAATCTTCCGCATACAGCAGTTCCGCCGGGTTGGTGCGCTGCAGCTCTGCCGCCATGGTTTCGCGGTCGGCCGGTTCGCTCAGACGAAAGCGCCCGGAGCTGATATCCAGCGTCGCGTAGCCGAAGCCTTTGCTGTCCTGCCAGATGGCGGCCAGCAGGTTGTCCTGGCGCTCCTGCAGCAGCGCTTCATCGCTAATGGTGCCCGGGGTGACGATACGCACCACTTTACGCTCGACCGGCCCCTTGGTGGTGGCCGGGTCGCCAATCTGCTCGCAAATGGCCACCGACTCGCCCTGATTGACCAGTTTGGCGAGGTAGTTCTCTACGGCGTGGTGGGGGATGCCGGCCATGGGTATCGGTTCGCCCGCGGAGGCGCCGCGCTTGGTCAGCGAGATATCGAGCAGCTGCGAGGCGCGTTTCGCATCGTCATAAAATAGCTCGTAAAAATCCCCCATCCGGTAAAACAGCAGAATGTCAGGATGTTGCGCCTTTAGCTTGAGATACTGCTGCATCATTAAAATATGGGCACATACAGTGCAACCTACATTTATGTTCATGACTGCATAAGATGCATGATAACGGAGTCTTTATGGCAGGAAAACAAGAGGGAAGGCCACTTTCGTTTAAAGCGGTAGAAATGATGAAGCCAGGCGACAAAGATAAGGCTGATGTAGGCGAAAATCGTGGCTTACGTGTCTCCTGTGGTGCAACTGGGGTTAAGTCTTTTTTCTATCGTTACACAAGTCCTCTGACTGGCAAGCTAGCTCAGGTTAAAATTGGTAACTTCCCGCAGACTTCTCTCGCCGCTGCACGTCTTAAACTCCACGAATTAAAGCTCCTCCGACAGGAAGGTCGGTGCCCTGCGACTGAACTCAAAAAAGATAAGCTCCAGCGTGCGATTGAAGCTGAACAAGCTAAGATCCCTGAATTGACCGTACAGGGATTAGTTGAATTGTATCTTACTGAACGTATTGAGGATCGTAAAACGAAGGATGGGAAGGTCATTCCCGGTGCCAGAAAGCTGAAAGGGCAGGCTGAGGTTCGTCGTACTCTCTATGGTGACGCTGTTAAAAGCTTAGGAACCCGAAATGCTGCTGAGATTACGCGTCAGGATGTCATCAATTTAATTAATGGCATTGTAGCCCGAGGTGCAACCGTACAGGCTGGTAATGTTCTGAGGGAGCTTTCACTCGCATATGAATTTGCAATTGGCCTTGGACGTTTTAATGATAATTTTGCGAATCCGGCGCTGTTAGCAAAATCCAGCTTACCACAGACCAGAATTAAGCTCACAAACGGACGAGGAACACGAGTACTGAGCGAGGACGAGCTTGCTAAATTCCTTAAATGGCTTCCGGGTTCGGCTTACACACCAACGATCAAAAACGTGTTACGTCTGACTCTCTGGACTGGGTGTCGTACTGGTGAAGTCTGCAATATGGCATGGAAGGATGTTGATCTTGAAAAAGGCACTATTCATCTGCGAGAAACTAAAACAGGGATAGAGCGCTACGTACAGTTATCTGATCAGGCAATCGACTTTCTCAAAGTACTACGGCTTACCTCTGACAAATATCTATTCCCTTCGCAAGCCACAAAGAAGCCAATTCAGCAGAAGTATCTAACTGAAAACTCATGGCGTTTACGTGAAAGCGGTCAAATGCTTGATATACCTCATTGGACGCCGCACGATCTGCGTCGTACAGTACGAACGGGGTTATCTCGTTTGCAGTGTCCAAATGAGATAGCAGAGGCCGTATTGGGGCATACACGTGGCGGCGTTGAAGGTATTTATAATCTGTATAAGTATGATTCTGAGTGCCGGAAGTGGTTGCAGGTGTGGGCGGATTATTTGGATAAGTTGCTTTAGAAGCTATTCCAGAGGAAATTATCAGTTAATAAAGATTGGCAGTTTGGAGGGATATGGGCGGAAATTAGTTGAAGTCCAGTGGTGAATTCAGGGGAAATAATTTTTCATGATTAACGAAGGAGTGTGAGATGAACGATGTAATTCAGCAAGCAATGGCGAATATTCTTTTTAATAAATTAATGGAATGTTTTGATGATTTAGAGTGTTTAAGCGGTATACAGACAACTAAAGAATTTCGAATTGTAGACAAGTTAGCTGAAAAACTAGAACAGTTATTAAAATTTTCAAATCGTTCACCTTGCGTTGACTACGAACTTGTTATTAACATATGGAATACATTATACAACGATGTTGCAAAACTGAATGATGATTACAATCTTTTGATATTAAAATTAGTTGATATATATAAGTTGAGGATGGGGGATTCTTTTCAGATATTCGGTAGCTTAATAAAGCATGATACTAAGGTTATGCAGAAATTAGATGGGGAGGATTTTAGGAAATTCAAAGAGTATGTCTGTAAAGGTAATGAAATTGTCCGTGACTTCAGAGTCTCCTTGCTTAATTATTATTCTTCCGATCTGACGGACCGATTTCTAAATAATTGCCATATCATTAATGATAATAATATTAACTATACGTCTATTGAAATTAAAGGAACTAGTATCTACCTAGATCAAAACGCGGTTTCTTATATTGCGAATCATGGAAAATGTATGGAGCAATGCCTTCAGGCTAAGAAAAATAATGTCATTTCTTTCGTTTATAGTTCATATTTAGTAGAAGATTCAATTAACATGAATCCTCTTTTCCTTGAAGAGTATCTCGACAATCTTTTGAAAATCACCAACCATCAGATGGTTGGTGTCATGGAAAATGGGCTTTGTTTTGTCACTGAACCAATATCCCAGACTATAGAGAGAGTTAAAAAATATTCAAAACTTACTAAAACATTCGAAACTCATAGGTTTGTCAAAGTCATCGAACATTATCATAATTATCCTGAACTGAGGAAAGGAAGAGAATTCTACAACGAAATATGTAAAGATCCAATCAAGTTTTTCAATGACGATGGCAAGGTTAATATTCCAGGTTTTGAATTAATAGAAAGAAATTTTGGAAATAATCAGCTAATAGCTGATTTAATTAATTCTGGAAAAGTGCCTGAAACAACCCTGCAAGAAAAAAACAAACTTATCGAAGATATTTTAAATTTGTTCGATTTTATAAATTTCGAGACAGAATCTGTCAGGCTTGACAATGCTAAGAAAATCTATAGTAGCTATCGCGATAATAGTCACTTGATACATGCCTGCATTACCGATTATTTTGTTACCGACGACGCGAAACTAAAAAAACGAGGGAATATTATCTATCCCTTAATCGGTTCCAATACTAAAGTCATTAGTTCAAAAGAGTTTAGTCAGCTATTTCCAAAGTTACTAAGTACGGTTTAATTATACGAAAGATAATGGCCTTTTGGTAAGCTGACTTTATTATCTTTGGTGAGTCAGCTGAGCTTTGTTCTTAATTTAATTAGGTGGGTTTAGAAATGGAAATGTATTAATGGTTTATTGGTAAAGGGAGGATAATCTAAGCTGAGCGATATGAAAATCCTCAAAATGGATATATTACTCAAACGGAGTGAGTTATGTGGATTGTCTTACTTATCTCTAGGAGTGTCTGTTGAAAATTTAAAATACTTATATTGTGGCTATTTTTTTGTGCCTAAAATTCATAAAGCTAGTATGTTAAATTAGTAATCCGTATACAATTTTAACCTGCATGCGATGACAGAAGTACTTCGTTTTGAATCGTCAATAGTTCTCATGGCGCTGATCCTGCAGAGACTGTAATTAAAATTGTGTAATTGCCTGTTTTTGATATGTTCCTCCCAACTACGGAGACAGGCAAATTATGGACGAGAAGAAGCTTAAAGCCCTCGCGGCTGAACTGGCTAAAGGTCTTAAAACCGAAGCTGACCTCAATGCATTTTCCCGCATGCTGACGAAGTTAACCGTCGAAACGGCGCTGAATGCTGAACTGACCGACCACCTCGGGCATGAGAAAAACGCGCCGAAAACCGGCACCAATACCCGCAATGGCTACTCTTCCAAAACGCTGCTGTGCGACGGCGGTGAAATCGAGCTGAATACGCCGCGCGACCGTGAAAACACCTTTGAGCCGCAGCTAATCAAGAAAAACCAGACGCGTATCACGCAGATGGACAGCCAGATTTTGTCCCTGTATGCCAGAGGCATGACCGCTCGGGAAATCGTCGCTACGTTCAAAGAGATGTACGACGCGGATGTGTCACCTGCGCTGATTTCAAAAGTCACCGATGCCGTTAAAGAACAGGTCGCCGAATGGCAGAACCGCCAGCTGGATGCACTCTATCCCATTGTTTATATGGACTGTATCATCGTAAAGGTTCGTCAGAACGGCAGCGTGATAAACAAAGCGGTGTTTCTGGCGCTGGGCATCAATACTGAAGGCCGGAAAGAGCTTCTGGGGATGTGGCTGGCTGAAAACGAAGGCGCAAAGTTCTGGCTGAACGTGCTGACGGAACTTAAAAATCGCGGCCTTCAGGACATCCTGATTGCCTGCGTGGACGGTCTGAAGGGCTTCCCGGATGCGATAAACAGCGTCTATCCACAGACTCACATCCAGCTGTGCATCATCCATATGGTGCGCAACAGCCTGAAATATGTGGCGTGGAAAGACTATAAAGCTGTCACCAGCGGGCTGAAAACGGTGTATCAGGCCCCGACAGAAGAAGCGGCGCTGATGGCGCTGGATAGCTTCGCGGATGCCTGGGACGATAAATACCCGCAGATCAGTAAAAGCTGGCGCGCGCACTGGGAAAACCTCAATACGTTCTTCAACTATCCGCCCGATATCCGCAAGGCCATCTACACGACGAATGCCATCGAGTCGCTGAACAGCGTGATCCGCGCAGCCATCAAGAAGCGCAAGGTGTTCCCGACAGACGACTCGGTGCGAAAAGTTATATATCTGGCTATCAAAGAGTCGTCAAAGAAATGGAGTATGCCGATCCAGAACTGGCGGCTGGCAATCAGTCGCTTTATTATCGAGTTCGGTGACCGCCTGAGCGATCACCTTTAATGAGTGGGCAGTTACACAGAATTATGGACAGGCTCTTAACCATTGATGGCGGTCTTTTTGGCCGCCATATCTTTGGCTTTTATACTCGGTGAGAAGGTTCTTCATCCCTCTTGTGTCGCTGAATTCTTCCCTCAATACCGCCTAACGTGGCTGAGTTTTGGCATGGTAGACCGGCTAACTACCGCTGCTGTTTAGTGTCAGATCCGCACCTCGTACAATGGTAGGGGAAAACCGGCGATGGCTTTCTCTGACTCTGACAGTTGCAAGGATCGTCGGTTTTGAGCAAATTCGAGGTTTCAAAAGATCAAATTCCATAATGTGTACATGTGTCTACAACCGCTATTGAATATTACCGGGGAGAAGTCGTTCCGCTTTATAACCGGTAACGTTTTACGTATCCGCTAATCCCATTCTGATCAAGCTGATATTTAATCTCTATTTACGTCTACAAGGTATATAGACGTATCTATTATGCTCTGTATACACTCTATCTCTATATTATTGTATATATGTCATTACATACTATAGCCATTATCAAGTATCAGCTATCATGAGGCTCCAGCCTCCAATATTATGATCATTATCCAGCATCTGAACCTTGTTGGGTTCACACAAGATTTGAGTAATTCAGTTGTAAATAAATGGGGTCAGGGCATGGTGCTTTGATCTCTATATACAGGTGGATTATGGAACCATACATTACGCGTAACAATATCCTTGTGACAGGTTCAACGCTGGACTATTTCAAATCGGTCGTTTTCAACATTCCTTATAATGGTGTGCCAAGTTTACGGCGCCCCTTTTATCGTAATATTGCAGTATTTCTCCAGCACGTTATTTGTGTTGCTACCTGTAGTCATAAGAACAAGAAGAAAGCAAAGATCAAAGCGAATAAAAAATGGTCTTATTCTGTGCCAGTACCATTCGAGCTGGGTAGAGAGAAACTTCCCGGAGTATTTAAGAAAAGTGGGCCTACGCATGAACGTGCAATGGAGGCACTGGCAAGCGCGGGAATCATAAAACTAACCGGGTATTCAAATACTAATCATTTATGCCGGGAATATGCTGTTTCTCAACGTTTCCTGCGTAAGTTGTTTGGCAACGACCGAGAGGCATACCTTAGCCGTAAGGATCGCTACCATTATCTGACGGATATTTTCACCAAGCGTAAAAGTTACTCATTTGATGAACTGATTGGGATTGCCATTGATCGTGGGCAGCATGCCAAACATGAGCAGTCTAAACGCGATATCCCTAACGCTGCTTTCAGGGAACGGGTTGTGAGTGTATGGGACAACCTTGAGCCGCTTGAAATCAATCTGGATACATTGCTGGATTACTATAACGAGAATCCCACGAAGAAGAACAAAATATTCATTTTCAACTTCCTGTCGCGACTGGCTGAAACAGGCGTGGATTTGGTGAAGGAATCACCGCTAACGGTTTCTTACAGGCAGTCGTATAAAACAGCGTACATCGGCGGGAGATCCTTTGAGGTTGGTACAGGCTTCCAGACTCTACCGTCTAAAATGAAGTGGGCGTGTCTGGCTCGTGGTGTGAACTATGACATCAAGGGATGCCAGCTTGAGATACTACGGCATGAGCTGCTGAGTATTGGCATTTCGGCCAAGTCGCTGGAGGTACTGGAAACTCAATATATCTGCCGGGTGTTGTGTGTCGTGGAGGAGCTGGTAAAGCAATTTAGGTTCTCCAGCGTATTCAACGCCGGGTTCGTTACGCTATCACTTAAATCCAGTACCAGACGCTTGCTGAACCGTGAGTTAGGTCAGGAAGAGGCTGAACGGGTACTAAAACGCTGGAAGCACCTTCTAAAACCCCTGAGGCGAGATCTGGCTTTACTGCTGGTTCATTACGAAGGCACTGCTAAAACCAACCGTTACGGGCGTTGCGTGACCAATGCAGTAGGGCAACCGTGTAACATTACCTATAAAGATGTGGCAGCGCGTAAACGCAGGAAGTCAGATATGATGCGCCGAAAGCTGTTGTCGCACATGTTACAGGGGCTGGAAAGTCAGGCGGTGTACGATTACGTTGCCAGTCATAAGGGTATTTGCGCACTGGAGCACGATGGGTTTGTTTCATATGAAGAGGTCACTGACAGGTCCCATCCATACCTTTTGATTGAGAAAAAACATTAAAGGGGCCATTCAGTTCGCTGAGGCCTATCCCATGAAGAAGCGTTTTCTGATGAAAAGATCATCAATATTCTTCAGCGAGGGTATCCGGCGGAGGCAAGAACAGATCAGGGCCCTGCGTTCGCCTGCCGTGCTCTGAACTAGGCTGTGTCCCTTAATTGCATAACCTTTTGTAAAACAGTCTGATGCAGCCCAGTTTCACCATCGCCAGATAATTCCTTGCCGTTTTATCGTAGCGCGTGGCGATGCGACGATATTCTTTCAGGCAACCAAAGCAACGTTCAACAACGTTGCGATTCCGGTATGCAGAACGATCGAGCTGTGAACGACCATCCGATGCCAGTTTCTCACTGGATTTTCGAGGGATGACTATTTTTATACCTTTGTTTTTCAGGTCGTTACGTAATTCGCGTCCGGAGTAAGCTTTATCAGCCAGTACGGTATGACCACGTCGCTTCATACAGCCGTTCTGGCGTTGAACACCAATGCCGTCCAGCAGACGTTGTGCGAACTGGCTTTCATGCGCTTGTCCGGGGCTCAATACGATGTTTAACGGCAGACCGTTTCCGTCTGTCGCCAGATAGATTTTGGTACCAAAACCACCGCGAGAGCGACCCAGGCTACTATCACCGGTGATATCGGGATGTTTTTTTGCGCTCCAGCGGCACATTTGAGTGCGCGGATGTTACTGCCATCCAGCGCCGTCGCTGACCAGTCAACGAGGCCATGAGCATCAAGATATGAAAGTAACTTATTGAAAATAAAGTTAATCACTCCTGACTTCGACCACCGGTTAAAACGGTTATAAACGGTCTTCCATGGACCATATCGCTCCGGTAAATCGCGCCATGGTGCACCTGAACATAGTGCCCAGAACATACCGTTGATGATCATACGATGTTCTGCCTAGGGGCGTCCGGCCCGAGGTATTGCTGGTTCAGCAAGCAGTAAGGGCTGGATAAGAGCCCATGCTTCATCGGGAATGTCGTAGCGAGCCATAGTTAAATGTGTAGTGGAAACAGGGAGTTACTATAGCTCATGTGATTAAGGGACACAGCCTAGTGGGCATTAGAACATAATGTTGAGCCGCGGCTTATTCAGCTAGGTAAGCCGACGCAGAATGGGTTCATAGATGTTGTTCATGTAAGATAAATTAAAAGCGCATGGTAGCAGGACTAAAACGACCGCCGGTCCCATTCTTCCCTGCATTATCAGATACATCCACAGTTCACCGTGGGATGGCGAAACGGTGAATACGGAAGTAAATCAACCGACATTACTAATTGAGTGTTATATCTAATCTTGGGGGCAGGTCAAGGACGACGTGAAAGGACTTTAGGTTAGGTTCCTTGTGGTGTTTAATGGATACGTTATGTGGATTATGGCAGACTAACAGTAACTCAAAACGTCCCAGTCTGAGATTCAAATGAAACAAGAAAACATCATTCAAAAAATTTGGGGGTTGTGCAACATCCTGCGAGGGGATGGTATAACCTATTATCAATATGTATCAGAGCTAAGCTATTTGCTTTTTCTCAAAATTGCTCAAGAAAACGGCACAGAAAAACTTCTTCCGGAAGGCTTCCGCTGGGCTGACCTTGCTGCTCATCATGAAGACGGGCTCTTAGGATTCTATCAAGAGATGCTAACCCATCTAGGGGCATCTGTTGAAAATGACGTGATCAAGGCGATTTATGCTTTTCCAACTACGGTGTTTTCTCATTCAGAAAATCTTAAAGCCGTTATCGATGGCATTTCACGAATAGAATGGCATCAGGTTGGTAAGGACGGCTTTGGAGATCTTTACAGTGGATTAATTGATAAAAGTGCCCAAGACACCCGATCTGGAGCGGGTCAATATTTCACACCGCGACCTTTAGTTGAAACTATAGTTAGCTTGGTGCAACCTAAGCTTGGGGAGTTAATACAGGACCCGGCATGTGGAAGTGGTGGCTTTTTAGTTTCTGCAGACGGGTATATTCGTAGAAATTATACGGAAAAACAATACAAAAATAATAAACCAAAATATTATGGTGTTGAAATAGAAAAAAATACTCGTCGCATCTGTTTGATGAATACTTTCTTACACGGATTGGACGCAGATATTATCTATGGTGATGCTCTTACTGAAGATGCTTCTCAACTTGAAGCAGCTGATGTTATTTTAGCAAACCCACCTTTTGGTAGCAAAGCTGGGAGTAAACGTCCACTCCGAGATGATATTCCTTTTCCAAACACCAACAAACAATTTGCTTTTCTGCAGCATATATATTTAGGCTTAAAAAAAGGGGGAAGAGCTGCTGTTATTTTGCCCGATAATATTCTTTTCGAGGAAGGGGTTGGTAGCTTAGTTAGAGAAGAATTATTGGAGAAATGTAACTTACATACTATCCTTCGTCTTCCTACAGGTATTTTTTATGCTGCAGGTGTGAAAACGAACGTCCTATTCTTTTCTAGAAATACCGATAATTCTAAAGGTACTGAGAGGGTATGGATTTATGATATGCGTTCAAATATGCCGAGGTTTGGAAAAACATCACCACTTGAAGTAAGTGATTTTGATGATTTTGTTACATGTTTTGGTGAAGATCCTTTTGGATTATCTCATCGTAAAGATCTTGGTGAGAAAGGTCGATTTAGGTGTTTTACCAGAGAAGAAATTGATAAGCGAGATGGAAAATTAAATATTTCTTGGCTTCGTGATGATGAATCTGAGGACGAAATGACTGATCTCGATAATATTGCAGCCTCAATTATTGAGCATCTTAATTCTGCTTTACTCGAAATCGAGGCAGTAGCTAATGAAATTGTTGAGTCCAAAAATAGTAACTAATTTTCAAATCCAAATATGATTTTATATAGAAACACATTTTTCATATTTGAATGTATTCTAAGTAAGAGATAATAGAAATGTTAAAAAACAAAAATCAACTTACGAATACAAAACTACGGATTTGCTACATGATAAAAGGTGTAGAGAATGAGTGAAGCTCGTTGGATTGTTCCTAAAAACTGGGAATGGACAACTATCTCCCGGATTGCAAAGGTCGTTGGGGGAGGAACCCCTTCAAGTAAAGTTCCAGATAACTTCACCAAAAATGGGATTCCGTGGATTACTCCTGCAGATCTCACTGGTTATTCAAATGCTTACATAAGTCATGGTCGTAGAGATTTATCTGAAATAGGCTATGCTTCATGTGGGGCAACGCTTTTACCTATTGGAACTGTGCTTTTCTCCTCAAGAGCACCAATTGGATATTGCGTAATCGCTGCAAAACAATTATCTACTAGCCAGGGTTTTAAAAATATTTTACTTAAGAAAGATATTCTCCCTGAATATGTCCGTTACTATTTGTTAAGCTCAAAACAATATGCTGAGAGTTTAGCTGGCGGTTCAACTTTTCTTGAGTTGTCCGGGCAGCGTATGGGTGAAATAGCCATTCCTATAGCACCTTTTGCTGAGCAAAAACGTATTGTTGAAAAAGTTAGTGGTTTGTTATCTCGTACGGCGAATGCTAAATATGAATTAGATAAGATTCCTGCACTAATTAATAGGTTTAAATCTATATTGCTAACGAATTTATTTGATAGTGAATCAACTAATAACGTTGATAAAATTAGTTTAAAAGACTTAGCGATCTCTGCGCAAAATGGAATTAGCAAGCGTCGTGGAGATACAGGAAGACCAATAAATGTTCTTAGATTATCAGATTTGTCTAATGCTAAATTTATAGGTGAGTCTCCTAGAACGATAGATTTGACTGAAGTTGAAGAAGAAAAATTCACGTTGCATGACGGTGATTTACTTTGCATAAGGGTAAATGGCAGCGAGAATTTAGTCGGTAGAATGTTAACATGGAATTCAAAAGAAAAATGGGCTTTTTGTGATCATTTTATACGGTATTCTCTAGATACAAAAAAGGTCATTCCTGAATATATTGAATATTTCTTCTCAACAGATAAAATAAGAAATGTTATCGAGACTTCGTTCGTATCTAGCGCTGGTCAGAAAACCGTCAATCAGAGTTTGATAGGCAATATATCAATACCAATACCAAATAAAAAAATTCAAGCTGAAATTGTGCGCCGCATTAAAAATAATTTGTTGTGGCTAGATCAAGTAGTCGTTGATTGTAATCTCTGCAATGAAAAGCTTTCTAAGCTAGATGCAGGAATTCTTTTAAGTGCTTTTAAAGGAAATCTGACAACACAAGATTCAAATGATGAGGTTGCAGAATTACTTCTCTCCAGAATAGTATCAGAGAGAATTTCGGTCCCTAAAACATTAAAATCAAGAAATAGCAAAAATAAGCCTATGATAAGTGATCCTAAAGCTCGCCTTTTACAAGACAGTGAAAGTTGGCCAGATAGAGGTCTTCCCTTCGATGAGGTAGCCAAAAGAACTCCAATTCCGCATGACACTATGCGCGATATCCTTTTTTCTTTATTATCTGAAGAAGAACCTGAGCTACAACAATTTTTCGATAAAGATGCAAAATGTATGTATCTTAAGCGGGTGAGAAAATGAGACTCCGTCGTTTAAAAATTGAACGTTCTTCTGCAAATGCAGGCCTATTTGACGGTTTGGATGTCTGGTTTGGGCGCGGGGACGATGGGAAAATGGATGCTTCGTTTGCGCCTATTTGCCTAATTGGACCTAATGGATCGGGGAAATCTCAGTTCTTACAACTTTTAGCTGAGATTTTTCAAGCAGCATGGTTTGAACACGCTCCTACAGAAGAGCGTAAGAGCGCTAATGATGATGTTATTTTTGAACTAACCTATCTAATTCGACCAGATATTAATAGTGAGCCTGTTGAGGTTACTCTATTTAGGACAAAAAAAGGGCGCGGCGTAGGCCCAGTTGAATTACTTTATAGCGATAAAAAAATTAGCATTAAGGCGGGTACTAAACAATTTGGGAAATTTTTACCATCACTTATTATTGGTTACACCTCGGGTGACAATGAAACTTTAAGTTTACCATTTCTAGTTAGTAGGAGTGGTTATGCTGAAGATGTAGCTCGTGCTGCTTTAGGTGATTCAACAAAAGCTAGAGTAGCTGATAATCGGCTAGTGCTAATAGATTATAGTACCAACCTTGAAGTTTTGTTCTCGAACCTGATGCTTGGAGAGGAAAAATCGCGTAAGGAAATTTTAGCTCACGCTCGAATTTCAGATTTAGCTTCTTGTCGATGCGTTGTTCGTCTTGCTCATCCTGTCATTAACAAAGTTTCAAAATCGCAGTCATTAATTTCAGGAAGAAAAGGTATCCAGCTTACACCCGAACTTGAAAATATCATTCAATCTCTGAAGAATACAGCTACGTGCTGGAGTGAGGATGCGAAGACTGAAACTTACACTTTTGATTTTTTTATTACGCAAGCCACAAGGGACGCGTTCTCTCATTTTTGGAACGACGCTTTCTCGCTCTATCGAGATTTACATAAGCTTGCATTACTAAATGATTTGGCTATACCTAGACCTGCTCGTAAAAGATTAGAGCGGGCAGTAAAAGAGAGAAGATTTGCATCAAGACTACCTGTGCCGCAGCAAGAGGATATGGTATTTGGTTTTGAAGAAGTTCGCTTTTGGCCTCTAGAGGATAGCAGAAATGCGGTTGACTATGTTTCTTTATCTGATGGGGAACATCAACAGGCTTTGATTCTGGGAACATATGCGATGATCTCCGAAGAGAATGCTCTTTTTTTACTTGATGAGCCAGAGTCACATTTTAACCCACAATGGCGAGTTAAATTTGTACAGCGTCTTATGGATTTAGGTGGAGAAAGAGCAAAACAAGAAATGCTCTTGACTTCTCATGCTCCCTTTGTTCCATCTGATATGCCTAAAAACCAAATTTTAATTTTCTCTCGTCCAAACGGGAAAATTGAAGTTGATGAGCCAAAAATAGAGACTTTTGGAGCGGCATTTGATCGGATTCTTGAAAGTTGTTTTGACATTAACCCACCGATTTCAAAGATTGCTGAAGAAAAAATAAATGAGTTACTCGAATCTGATAATATATCAGAAATCGAAGAAAACCTTAATGAACTTGGACAGTCTGTAGAGAAGGCTTTTTTGGCAAACCACCTAAGAATGTTAAAGAAGAATATCTAATGTTGTTTACTTATTCACCTAATGCACTTGCCGAAAACTGGCTAAATTCTGCTATAGTTAGCATTTTAAATGAAGGTATGACCAATATTCTTTCTGGACAAAGAATGGTTTCTTGGCCGAGAAATATACCGCTTGAACACAGAGAGTTATTGCGTAACCGACGTGGTATCCGAGATAGACTTACTGTGTTTTGGCGTGAGTATGCTAATTTAGAGCGACAACATCAGGAGGCTCTGCTGGTTGCTATGCGCGAGCAAACGTCTTTGCCTGAAGTTTTCAGTAATGATGCAGTATGTCCTAAAATTGATACATTCCCTGACGTTATCAGAGTAATTATAGACGACTTGTTTCGCTTTCTCTTTGAGAAACAATTGAGTAGTATAATTGTTCGTGAGAAAAGTTTACGTGATTTGCATTATGAATCAATCTATTTTAGCGTACCCAGCCATGTATGCCCTTTTTGCGGCCTTGGACATTTAAGAGCCCCTGGTGCTCCAAGGCATGCTCTTGATCACTATATGCCTATTTCAAAGTATCCTTTTGCAGGCGCTGATTTACGTAACCTTCCACCAATGTGCAGCGAATGCAATTCTGACTTCAAAAAAGATACTGATATTCTGATAGATGAGCATGAATCACGGTTGCATTGTATTGACCCATATAATGGTCCCGTGTTCAATATTAGCTTAGCTGAAAGTATTCCTTTTGCTGGAAGAATTGAAAGAGCTATTAGATTGCCCCAATGGATTATTGGTTTTGTTGGTGATTCTCAGGATTATGCTGAAAATTGGGATAGGGTTTTCAAAATTCGAGAAAGATATGAGAGAGATGTATTAAATGCTAATTTCAGGTCTTGGTTAGAACACTTTGCCGTTTGGTATTCTAATCCACGTACTAGGAATGCTTATGATGATATAATTGATTCATTCTCCGAATATATTGACTCTGTTATTCAGGATGGATTTACAGATAAAGCCTTTTTAAAAGTTGAAGTTTTCAATCTAATTAGGAATGAATGCGTCCACCCCGAACGTGGGGAGGACATGATAGCTTTTCTGCAACTTCTAATTGATAATGTATAATTTTAGTTTATTGTTACATGTTTGGATATCTCTGGAAAAGCTTGTCTGAAATTGAGTTCTTGATGGGGGATGATATGAGTTTATACTGAGATTTAGTATAATTCTTTAACAATGGATTTCACCCCTATTCCTTCTTTTAGGAGTAATTATGAATATTCATACAAGTTATGCTAAGCTGTCTCGTGCTGATATCATTCGCTCAATAGCAGCACCTAACTGTTAATGATATAGGCTAGTCCTCCTCGAGGATAGAAGCTTCCGCTGAACCTACGCGCAAAAATTTGCGTATTTACGTCTTGCGGTTTCATTACTTCTTTATGCTTATCTGACCCTGTGCCTCATCGGCTCGTAGTTTATTGATAAGCCTGCATCGATTGCTGATATATATCGGCTTCATTTTGCTCCCCGCTATGATAAACCAGTGATTTACATCCTTCCTTAACGGCCATCACGTCGGCTAATAGTCGCGATAAGCCTCCGTTTCCCTCTCTGAATCTATGGAAGAGTATTAGCTCTACATGGGTTATGGCGATGGCGGTGATTAGTTGGTTTTCGTCCATGCCGCGTAAGGATACAGATACTTGGGGACGAAATCGTTCATCAGTTTTGGCTACAGTACTGAGGTCGCAAACATAAAGCCGCCTTTGCTGATGTTAACCGCTCTTTCTTGTCCAGCCCACTCGTAGATGTTACCTAACCAGCGGCGATGCCAGCTTTTTAGCATGGCTACGCTGAGCTCTCCTTCCGGGAACTGTTCTTCAAAAACAGACTGGTATAGTTGTTCTAACAGGACAAGTTCAGCCTCATCCATCTCATCAGAAGTAGCGATCCCCAGCTTATTAGCCAAAACCTGCTCGCCAGAGTCTTTCTCATACTGACCTTCACTGCTGGATACATGGTATCGGCTCATGGAGATGCCCTGTGTTATTAGAGGGATGGAAAAACAGGGAGATTATTACGCTGGATGAGTACAGCAAACAATATTCGTAAAATCAGATAGTTACAAAAAATGTAGGTTAAAGTATGGTTTTTATTCCATTGTGAAAAATAATCTTTAATAATCAGCGCTAACACACTAATGCATCATCGGCGTGTGGGCGTCGAGATTGTCAATTGTGCTCATGGGGTGTTATCCAGATCCCTGATTTTAAATGGCTGCGATTTTGTAGTTTTCGTCGTTATCACATGGATGAGACATAATAACGGAGATGGGCAGGTGAGGGAAACCGACGAAAGCGCGCCGCGCGATCCGGACTCCAGTTGCAGAGGGGGCGGGGTACCGTCACAGTGGTTGAATCACCGGCACGCGATCGTCTTCATGCATTACGTTCGCCGTCGATGTTGTTCTGCCTTCTGGCCGCAGACCTCGTTACGACAACGGCTTGTGGTTGCTAGTCGTAAAGCCATTTACCTGCTTTTGCTGATTCGGCAAACATTTTGCGGGTTGAGATCTCATCTTTAAACAAGTCTAAAACCTGATCTTGAATGCTTTTCATTAAAAGGATGTCCATTGTATACGGTCTTTGGGGCGAGCTATTAGGTTGTATTTTTCCTGAGTTTTTCTTGAAACTTGATAAATTGAGTTTACAAGTCCTATCCAACCTAACCACGGAACATAACGGGCGATAACAGCAGCAAGACTATTCGTTTTTCTCATTCTTACACCAACGGGTGTAGGAACCCTAATACCAAATGGAGTTTTTGCATTTCTCAGAAGCATCCTTCCATATTTAGAAACAACACTTGTTCCTTTTATTGCCTCTCCTGGCTTTGTTCTGGTTTTTAGCCAAGGTTGCCCGGCGAGGATAGCGGCACCAGATTCAATACCAATGCCAAGTTCGTCACAAAATTGTTCAAGAAAAATGACATCAAAAAGTTCACCAGCCGAAAGATTGGATTGTCCGTGATAGAAATAGGTTCCATTTAGTTCTTCTGTCGTATCCATTTGCTCATCTATTATGCTGTTTGTCTTTCATTCCAGGCATCGGTGAAAATTATATTTCCGTCACAATGTTTCCAGGTGATCTTCTCATATCTAAGTTCGACAGATTCAAGATGGTTGTTGTTCTTGTCTTCTGGGGAAGCCATTGTAGGAGATATTGATACGATTCGGACGCCTTCAAGTAGCATATTGAAGTATTCCACTTCTTGACCAGCATCGCTGATTTTATACCATTTGATTTCAGCAGATTTCAGGTTCTGACCAGTAGCTACTGCTTTGTAGAGGTATGGACTGGAATAGTCGAATTCTTTAACGATGATCATTGGTGAGTGCTGACGAGTGCCGGTAGGCTTGCCAGTGGCATTATCAGTGGGAATGGAGAGATTGTGATGAAACCCTTTAAATTCGATGCTGAACTCCCTGTCTGCAACATCACAACCACCTTTGATTAGTGCCCCACCGTCGTCGTATATCCACATATTACCTGGAATAGCCATGCTTCTTCTTCCCTCTATTATCATTAGTAAGAAAAACAGTGTATCGAGTTGATTAAGCGCAGTAAATAATCAATGTGTCGTTTTTGGATTAATACGGGAAATATCTTCTCTGTAATGATGGTTTATATTTAAAATAGCTGTCGTAAATATTTCATTGGGTTATTACGCCATTGGTATAGATTTTAAATATAAATGACCCTCAATAATATAATGCAGGCAATTATTGCCAGAAAGCGTAAGCGCGGCGCGATCCGGATTCCAGTTGCGCCGCGCGGGGGTTACGGCGCCAGATAAACCTGGGGGCCGTTTGAGCAAACGCAGCAGGTGCTGCTGATAGTAAAGGTCCAGCGCCGAGGTGGGCTCATCGAGAAACAGCCAGCCCTGCGGCGCGCCGTCGCGCCATAGCTGCGCCAGACAGCGGGCCAGCTGTACCCGCTGCTGCTCGCCGCCGGAGAGGCCGGGATAGCGGCGACCGGCAAGGCCATCGCAGCCGGTGACGGCCATCACCGCCGCCAGCACCGCCGGATCCGCCGTCGCGCCCCACGGTGAGCGTCCCATGGCAATGACCGTTTCCACCGTCCAGTCGGCCTGCAGGGCCGTTCGCTGCAGCATGACCGCCCGCCGGCGCGACAGCGCCTCGGGGGACCAGGCCTCCAGCGGCTTGCCTGCAAGATGGCGGGTGCCGCTGTTCGGAGTCAGATAGCCGGTCAACAGGCGCAGCAGAGTGGATTTCCCGGCGCCGTTCGGCCCGATAAGCGCCGTCATCTCGCCGCCGCGCAGCGCGACGGAGACGTTGTCGATAATCTGTCGTTTACCAAGGTGAAGTGACAGCCCCTGGGCGCAGTATTCATTAACCATGTCTGGAGTTCTCCCGACGAAAGACCAGCCACAGAAACCAGGGGGCGCCCAGCAGGCTGGTGAGCAGACCGACCGGTATCTCCGCCGGCGCCGCCATGGTGCGGGCCAGGGTGTCGGCCAGCAGAAGCAGGATCGCGCCGGCCAGCAGCGAGCCGGGGATCAGTCCGCGATGGTCCGGTCCCAGCCACAGGCGCATCAGGTGCGGCACCACCAGGCCGATAAAGCCGATGACTCCGCTGATGGCCACCGCGACGGCCACCAGCACCGCGCTGCACAGCAGCAGCCAGCGCTGCAGCGCCTGCACGTTGACCCCAAGATAGTGCGCCTCTTCATCGCCAAGCTGCAGCAGATTGAGGCGGGACGCCATCCACCACACCGCCAGCGCCGCAGGGATAATCAAGGTCGCGGCCACCAGCAGCGTCGGCCATTCGGCCTGGCCCAGACTGCCCATTCCCCACAGCGACAGCTGGCGCAGCTGGGCGTCATTGCTCAGCCAGGACAGGACGCCGACCAGCGCGCCGCACAGCGCGTTGATGGCGATCCCCACCAGCAGCAGGCGCGACAGCGAACCCTCCTCCGCCCGACTGAGGATGAAAATCACCACCATCAC
>PPYF01102600.1_pt1 | contig 42850 bp, 42 predicted proteins | sample 1559871 | NCBI WGS metagenome assembly PPYF01 (sample SAMN08240021, study PRJNA423297) | Human gut metagenome, whole genome shotgun sequencing project.
TGAAAGCAATATATTATGGTCCAGATATATCACAAAAGGATAAGCAAGAATTACATCAGATTGCAGTTGAAAAAGGACTAAAAGAGTATGATGTTGATCTTGATACGGGGAGCCGTAGATATGATTTAAGAGTAACAGCAATTAAATAAGAATATTATTTGCGCAAAAAAAGACCGATTAACAACCTGAAAGTTGTGTAATCTCGATTATTTATAGTACCTTTGCCTACAAAATAAGTCAAAGGTATTTTTGATGCATACAATGGCTGAAGACAAGATAGACAACGCTTTAGGAGAAGGAAAGAATATAATGGAAAACAAGAGAGAGGATTGGGTTTGCCATTCACAGGCTATAGCTGCAACTATGTCGAACCGGATGGAGGAACTTGGTATGACACAACGAGCTTTGGCTGAGAAAATGAATTGTACCCAGCAGTATGTTTCTAAAGTGTTGAAAGGTCGTGAAAATTTGTCGTTGGAAACCTTATGCAAAATAGAAAATGCATTAGGCATCAAGATATTGCAAGCTAGAATGAATAAGTAGTAACACCATAGCAGGACAAGAATATGTCAACACAAAGCGAAGCGGCATTAGAAGCCGGATTGATAACCACACTCCGACAAATGGACTACGAGTATGTCCAGATTGTCGAAGAAGATAATCTTTATGCCAATTTCAAACGTCAGTTGGAGATTCATAACAAGAAACAACTGGCAGAAGTTGGTCGTACTTCATTTACGGATGAAGAATTTGAGAAGATATTGATTTATCTCGAAGGTGGCACACGCTTTGAAAAGGCCAAGAAACTTCGTGACCTCTATCCGCTTGATATGGCAAACGGACAACGGATTTGGGTGGAATTTCTCAATCGTACCCAATGGTGTCAGAATGAGTTTCAGGTCTCGAATCAGATTACTGTTGAAGGACGGAAAAAATGCCGCTATGATGTGACTATACTTATCAATGGTTTGCCATTGGTTCAGATAGAATTAAAGCGCAGGGGGGTAGAACTCAAACAGGCATATAATCAGATACAACGCTATCATAAGACTTCCTTTCACGGATTGTTCGACTATATCCAATTGTTTGTTATCTCAAATGGTGTCAATACCCGCTATTTTGCCAACAATCCTAATAGCGGTTATAAGTTTACATTCAATTGGACGGATGCTGCCAATCATCCGTTTAATGAATTGGATAAGTTTGCCGTATTCTTCTTGGAAAAATGTACGCTTGGCAAAATCATAGGGAAATATATCGTGCTGCACGAGGGCGACAAGTGCTTGATGGTGCTTCGTCCTTATCAGTTTTATGCCGTAGAAAAAATTCTATATCGTGTGCAGAACTCCAACGATAACGGCTATATATGGCATACAACAGGAGCCGGAAAGACATTGACTTCGTTCAAGGCTGCCCAACTTGTGTCAGAGTTGGATGATGTGGATAAGGTTATGTTTGTTGTTGACCGACATGACCTTGATACCCAGACTCAATCGGAATATGAAGCGTTTGAGCCGGGAGCTGTGGATAGTACTGATAATACGGATGAACTTGTGAAACGGCTTCAAAGCAATTCCAAGATTATCATCACTACCATTCAGAAACTCAATGCTGCAGTCAGCAAGACGTGGTATAGCAACAAGATTGAAACTATTCGCCACTCACGTATCGTGATGATATTTGACGAGTGCCACCGCAGCCACTTTGGGGATAGTCATAAGAAGATTATGAAGTTCTTTGACAATGCTCAAATCTTTGGCTTCACGGGAACACCTATCTTTACTGAAAATGCGGTAGATGGGCATACCACTAAAGAGATATTCGGAAATTGTCTTCATAAATATCTTATTAAGGATGCTATAGCCGATGAAAACGTGCTTGGGTTCCTTGTGGAGTATTATCACGGCAACGAAGTTGTTGACAACGACAATCAGGCTCGTATGGAGGAAATAGCCAAGTTTATCCTTAACAATTTCAACAAATCCACATTCGACGGAGAGTTTGATGCCTTGTTTGCCGTGCAATCCGTGCCGATGCTCATACGCTATTACAAGATATTCAAATCTTTGAATCCGAAAATCCGTATTGGTGCTGTGTTTACTTACGCTGCTAACAATAATCAGGATGATGAACAAACTGGCATGGGCACAGGGCAGTATGCAAAAGAGAGCGTGGGCGAAGCGGATGAGCTGCAAGCCATTATGGACGATTATAACAATATGTTCGGCACAGCCTTTACTACAGAAAATTTCCGTGCCTACTATGATGACATCAATCTGCGCATGAAAAAGAAGAAAGCGGATATGAAACCGCTTGACCTTTGTCTTGTCGTGGGGATGTTCCTTACTGGTTTCGACAGTAAAAAACTGAATACACTCTATGTGGATAAGAATATGGAATATCACGGTTTGCTGCAAGCATTCAGTCGTACCAACCGAGTATTGAACGAAAAGAAACGTTTCGGTAAAATCGTTTGCTTCCGTGACTTGAAAAACAATGTTGATACGTCTATTAAATTGTTCAGCAACTCTGATAATCCAGAAGACATAGTACGTCCACCGTTTGAGGATGTAAAAAGAGAATATAAATGCTTGGCAACAGAGTTCCTGAAAAAATATCCTACACCTGACAGTATAGATTTTCTGCAAAGCGAAAATGACAAGAAAAATTTTGTTCTTGCATTTCGTGATATTATCCGTAAACATGCGGAAATCCAGATATACGAAAATTACAACGAGGATGCGGAAGACCTTGGTATGACCGAGCAACAATTCAATGACTATAAGAGTAAGTATCTTGACATTACAGTCGGGTTTATAGAACCGCCTGTAATTCCATCTGTAGTTGCAGAAGATCCTGTTCCGTATGGGAACAGTCAGGGATTAGAGGATATAGATTTCTGTCTTGAACTTCTACATAGCGACATTATCAATGTGGCTTACATTCTTGAACTCATTGCAGAACTTGACCCATATAGCAATGATTACTCAGAAAAGCGGCAGCATATCATTGACACAATGATTAAGGATGCCGGGATGCGAGGCAAAGCCAAACTCATTGATGGCTTTATTCGAAAAAATGTTGATGAAGATAAGGAAAACTTCATGAGCGGACGTGGTAAGGCTGATGGTACAAATGAATTGGAAGAGCGTTTGAATCAATATATTGTATCTGAACGCAATAAGGCTGTAAAAGATTTGTCGGATGATGAACAAATTCCTGCCGAAGTGCTGAATCTGTACATAAAAGAGTATGACTATTTGCAAAAGGAACAGCCGGAAATCATACAGAAGGCACTGAAAGAGAAGCATCTTGGCCTTATAAAAACAAGAAAAGCATTGACGAGAATCATGGAGAGATTGCGTAATATAATAAGAACATTTAATTGGGAGTAAATACATTACTATATGAAATTGGGAAAATTAGAACAGGTGACAGACCTTCGCTCTGTGTGGAAACATGAAGCCAAAGACTTTACTCCATGGCTTGCAAAAGAGGAAAATATGGAAATTCTCAGCGAAGCTGTTGGTATAGATATTGTCGTTGAAGAACAAGAGTCCAATGTAGGAGATTTTAGCGTTGACTTATTTGCGACAGAAGAGGATACCGGCAGACGAATAATAATTGAGAATCAGTTGGAAGAAACAAATCATGACCATCTTGGCAAAATCATAACTTATGCCTCGGGCAAGGATGCAGAGGTGATAATTTGGATTGTCAGAAAAGCACGTGATGAACATAAACAGGCAATAGAGTGGTTAAATCAGCATACTGATGACAAGTTTGAGTTCTTCCTGATAGAAATAGAATTGTGGAAAATCAATGATTCGGAGCCAGCCCCTAAGTTCAACATTGTAGAGCGGCCTAATAATTGGGCAAAAGCAATGAAAAAGACAGCTGCACTTTCAGAAACAGAAAACTTGAAATTGGCATTTTGGGAAAATTTCAATAATGAAGCTCCTCAATATACTGATTTTATGAAGAAGTTTAAGTTGCGGAAACCACAAGCGCAACATTGGTATGACCTTGGCATGGGGTCATCTGCCTATCATCTCTGTATGACATTAAACACTAAAAATTATTGTCTGTCAGCAGGATTATATGTTAACGAAGATAAAGAAATTATTGCCAAGTTCAAGTCTAATGGAGAACTTGTTACCAAAATATTAGGAATAGCTGACCCGAATGAGATTGAATGGCGATTAGACGATAATAAAAAAGCTAGTCGTTTCCTTGTCCTTCATCCTATGGGTGATATGACTGATAGAGACAATTGGAATAGTGGATGTGCTTGGCTCTGTGAAATGTGTGTAAAAATTAAGCAACTTGTAAACGAAATATTAAAATAAATATGAGCGAAGAATTGCAACAGAAACTCCGTGACCAGCTTTGGGAGGTCGCAAACCGTTTGCGCGGCAATATGTCTGCAAGCGACTTTATGTATTTCACATTAGGTTTCATTTTCTACAAATATTTGTCGGAGAAAATTGAGAAGTATGCCAACAATGCCTTGGTGGATGATGAAATAACCTTTAAGGAATTGTGGGAAATGGACGATGCCGATGCTGTTGAATTACAAGAGGAAGCAAAGAACCAATGCTTGGAGAATATAGGCTATTTCATAGAACCGAAATTTTTGTTTTCGTCCGTAATTGAGGCGATTAAACGAAAAGAAAACATTTTACCTATGCTGGAACGTTCATTGAAGCGTATCGAAGATAGTACGCTCGGACAGGACAGCGAAGACGATTTCGGAGGATTGTTTTCAGATATTGATTTGGCTTCACCTAAATTGGGTAAAACAGCCGATGATAAGAATACACTTGTCAGCAATGTGCTTCTTGCATTGGACGACATAGATTTTGGATTAGAGGCATCACAGGAGATTGACATACTGGGAGATGCTTACGAATATATGATTTCGCAGTTTGCAGCAGGAGCCGGAAAGAAAGCCGGAGAGTTCTATACTCCGCAGGAAGTCAGCCGTATCTTGGCAGAGATTGTTTCCATCGGACACCAGCGTTTGCGCAATGTCTATGACCCTACCTGCGGTAGTGGTTCGTTGCTTCTTCGTGCTGCAAGTATCGGAAATGCTGTAGATATTTACGGACAGGAAAAGAATCCAACAACCTACAATCTTGCCAGAATGAATATGTTGCTTCACGGTATCAGATTCAGCAATTTCAAGATTGAAAACGGCGATACACTTGAATGGGATGCCTTTGGCGACACTCAGTTTGATGCGGTGGTCGCAAATCCTCCATTCTCTGCTGAATGGAGTGCTGCCGACAAATTCAATACCGATGATCGTTTCAGCAAAGCAGGGCGACTTGCGCCAAAGAAGACAGCAGATTATGCTTTTATCCTACATATGATTTATCACTTGAACGAAGGTGGTACGATGGCTTGTGTCGCTCCACACGGAGTTTTGTTTCGTGGTAATGCTGAAGGGGTAATACGCCGTTTCCTGATAGAAAAGAAAAACTATATCGATGCCATTATCGGTTTGCCGGCTAATATATTCTATGGTACAAGTATTCCGACCTGTATCCTTGTGATGAAGAAATGCCGTAAGGAAGATGACAATATTCTGTTCATAGATGCAAGCAAGGAATTTGAGAAAGTCAAGACACAAAACAAACTGCGTAAAGAGCATATCGACAAGATTGTTGACACATATCGCGAGCGAAAAGAAATAGAAAAGTACAGCCACCTTGCCACTTTACAGGAAGTTGCCGATAACGACTATAATCTGAATATCCCTCGTTATGTCGATACTTTTGAAGAGGAAGAACCTATTGACATTAAAGCTGTAATGGCAGAAATCAAGGAGTTGGAAGCCAAACGTGCCGAACTTGATAAGGAGATTGAAGTGTATCTTAAAGAATTGGGACTGGTTGAATAATAGTGTTATGGCAGAGATAGACAACATCCCGGAAATGCGTCCTTCATTCGACAATATCCGTCGTCACGATGAGAACGAAAATGAATATTGGAGTTCACGTGACCTATGCGCTGCTATGGGATATTCGGCTTATTGGAAATTTCAAAAAGTCATAGATAAAGCAATCAAAGTAGCCGGCATAAAAGGAATGAATATTGACGAGCATTTCAACCAAGCGGTTGATATGGTGAAGATAGGCAGTGGCTCATTCCGTAAAGTCAGTATCTTCCGCTTGTCACGTATGGCGTGTATGATTATTGCTGAAAATGCTGATGCAAAAAAAGTATTGGTACAACAGGCAAGAGATTACTTTTCTCAAACCATATCTACCAACGAATTGGTGCTCAACTCATATAGTTCCAATCTGTTACTATATAAAACCGCACAAGGAGAAGTTCGAGTAGAGGTAATATTCAATAGCGAAACATTCTGGATGTCGCAAAAGCGCATGGCGGACTTGTTTGGGGTGGATGTACGAACCATCAACTATCATCTTGGACAGATTTATGAATCCGGTGAACTTACCAAAGAGACAACTATCCGAAAAATTGGGATAGTTCAATCAGAGGGAGAACGAGATGTGGAGCGTACACCGTTGTTCTATAATTTGGATGCCATCATAGCGGTAGGTTATCGTGTCAATAGCTATCAAGCCACTCAGTTTCGTATTTGGGCTACGTCTGTCTTGAAGGAATTTGTCATTAAAGGATATGCTCTTGATGATGAAAGACTAAAACAGGGAAAGCATTTTGGTAAAGATTATTTTGATGACTTGCTGGAGCGTATTCGTGAGATACGCACGTCAGAGCGAAGGTATTATCAGAAGATAACAGACATTTATGCGGAATGTAGTGCTGATTACGACCCGAAATCGGATTGTACTAAATTGTTCTTCAAAATGGTACAAAATATGATGCACTTGGCTGTGACTAATCGTACCGCTGCTGAAATAGTGTATGAACGTGCCGACTCTGAAATGCCTCACATGGGATTGACCACATGGAAGAAAGCCCCCGATGGTAGAGTTCAGAAGTCCGATACGATTGTGGCAAAGAACTATTTGTCAGACAAAGAGATTTCCGAACTTAACGGCGTAACTAACGCATTTCTTGAATTTGCAGAGCTTCGTGCCCAACGCCACATAATCACAACAATGGAAGACTGGAAGCAACGTCTTGAACAGTTTCTTGGTACTATGGACTATAAGGTACAAGATACTGCTGGTAAGGTTTCACAAGAAGCAGCACGAGAGAAGGCGTATGGTGAGTACGAGAAATATAAAGTGATTCAAGACCGTTCTTTTATCTCTGATTTCGACCGGTTTAATAATGGCGACAAATTGTTGCCGTTTGATATTAACCCTGATAAAGAATAATGATTATGGCAAATAATAACGAAAATAAAGTCCTTAATGTTCCAAATTTGAGATTTCCGGAGTTTACGGGGGAGTGGGAAAAGAAAAAAATGAAAGATGTATGCACTTTCTACTCAGGAGGTACACCAACTTCATCTAATAAAGATTATTATTCGGGGGATATTCCATTCATTCGATCAGGTGAGTTGCACGAACGTAGTACAGAATTATTTATTTCAGAAGATGGTTTAAACAATTCATCTGCAAAAATGGTATATAAAGGAGACCTGCTATTAGCCTTATATGGTGCAACTAGTGGAGACATAGCTATTAGCCAAATAGAAGGAGCTATAAATCAAGCCATTTTATGTATAAATACGCAACATTCAAAAGAATACATCAAGTCTATATGGCAGAAACATGTACAAAAAATACTTCAAACTTATCTACAGGGTGGTCAAGGTAATTTATCTGCTGATATAGTGAAGAATCTTTCATTCTATTTTGCTTCATCTAAAGAACAAGGCAAGTTGGCTAACTTTATTCGTCTTTTGGATGAACGCATCACTACCCAAAACAAAATCATTGACAAGTTACAGTCCTTAATTAAAGGGCTTACAATCTCACTTACGACCCAAGGAGAGCCGAATACCACTATCTCACTATGCTTAGAGTGCCACAGTTCGACACTTCAAGAAAGTAAAGTTTTGCCCAATGGGTTATACAAAGTATTTGGCGCAAGTGGAATGGTCGGTTATACAGATGTATCACAAATGAGTGGTAATGCAATACTAATAATCAAAGACGGCTCGGGTGCCGGTACAACTTCATACGCACAAGGCGAGTTCTCGGTAATTGGTACGCTCAACTATCTTACAGCCAAGGGCAACTATGATTTGCGGTATCTGTATTTTGCGATATCAGTGTTCAACTTTCAACCGTATAAAACGGGAATGGCTATACCACATATCTACTTCAAGGATTACGGTAATGCGAAAATATATTGCCCTCCACTTGCCGAACAAAAGCGCATTGCAAATGTACTTGGCAAATTGGAGAGCAAACTCTTTATTGAGCAAGAACTTCTTGCATCGTTCAATTTGCAAAAACGGTATCTATTGAGTCTGATGTTTATATAAACATCTGGCTTAATAGGTGTTGCTTCAATAAAAGGTATCGTTCCGCTAACAACTTTTCATTTGCCAAACGACAATGTAAAGCATCAAGGGATTGGGCTATGCGTTTTTGCTCTTTCAAGGTAGGCAATACAAATTCCATCTTCATAAAGTCATTCTTTTGAAGATTAAAACGTGTGCTTCCTTGTGCTAACGGGTATATTGTTTTACGAAATGAAGTACTTGAAATGAAGTGGGTAAGGTATTGAGGTAACACACGGTCATCATGGAAATGAACACCAAAACAAAAGCTGTTCAAATATAATTTCTGTGCGCTTCCCAAATATACTGCGCCCATTCCAACTTCTTCTGGGGTCTCAGATGAGAGTGTGAATAAGGCATCACCGTACTGCACACAATTTTGCTTTTCGTTGGGAGCTATTTGCACCAATTCGTAATCCTTTTCTGAAATGTAAGTATTCTGATATACATTCATATAAGTAATGAATGGTTCACCACAACCGAAGTCATCACCGCTTTTTCCACTTAATCCGGCATAGGCTTCGCCTAAATCAGCAAAGCAAACGAGTTCTCCCTTCATATTTTTGTGGATATCGTCGTTTAGCCCTTTAATTAAGGATTGTATTACAGCAATGTCCGCAATTATTCATCGTTGCTATTCTTCGAAAACGAATATGATTTCACTGTCTGAACTGCTTAAACAATGTTCGGAAAGAAATCACAGCGGTTGGGATTTACAAGTCCTTTCGGTTAGCAATAGATACGGATTTATCGCTCAATCAGACCAATTTGAGGATAGAGAAGTGGCAAGCGACGATACCTCAAATTATAAGATTGTGGAGAAAGGAATGTTTGCATACAATCCAGCCCGTATAAATGTGGGTTCGATAGCGTTGTATGAAATGGACGGCAAGGGTATTGTTAGTCCTATGTATGTGTGCTTTACCACCAAACATACTTTATTGCCCGGTTATCTGAAACACTATTTTGCATCACAAGCATTTAGACACGAAATGTATAAACGCTTGGAGGGCAGTGTCCGATTATGCCTTACTTTTGAAGGCTTGTGCAATATCGAGATACCTCTGCCTAGTATTGAGATACAAGAGAATGTCGGTAAATACCTTTCTACAATCGAACACAAAGTTTCATTAGAGAAAAGCGTGCTTTCCCAATATCAACTTCAACGAAGCTATCTACTCTCGCAGATGTTCATATAAACATTTGCGAAAGCAGGTATTGCTTTTGCTTATCTAAGCTAACTACATAATCTTCTTCATTTCCAATCTTCATTAGAAAAGTAGTTAGCAATGCTATTAACTGTTGTTGCTCGTCTAATGTAGGTAGAATTATGCGTACTTTAGACAAATCTTTCTTTTGAATATTGGGTAAACCGCTACCAATACGGAGTGCCATTATATCGGGTTCTTTCCATTTCAGGAAGTGGAACAAGAACGGTGTTAAAATAGAGGCAGCTGGCTTTATACGCAAAGTATAACAATGTCCACCACTCCAAAATTCAGATCTGTTATATTGAACAAAGCCACACGAATTACCACCTTCACTTATTGAAATGGTGTCAGCCTCTGTATTATAGCAGTCATGATAGCCTGATGGTGCAATGCCCCCATTCATCACATAGTATTTTCCACTTTCACTAAGTTCACTCCCATTGATTTGTTGCCCTTTGATTATTTCAGCCAATTCCGAAAGAGAGCGTTCTTCGCCTTGCAAATCAGAAAATAGCTTCTGATAAATTGCGGACTTTAGTTTTTTCAAATCCTCAATGATTTTGTTTTGGGTAGCGATGCGCTTATCTATATTTTGTAATAATGAAGCTATTTTTTCTTGTTCATCCTTAGACGGAACAGAGGTTTCTATTTTTAATAGCTTATTAACAGCTAATCCGGGTTGTGCTGATTGGTCTGAAAATTTTCCTAAGTTTAATTGTATGAATAAACTTTCTAAAAAACGAGTGTTATTATTATTGGTTGCTTTTGCCGCTATAGCATGTTCTGTGATATATGTTTTTCCTGTCACAAAACGGATATTGCCACACAAAGCTCCTTGACGACCTATTAGCACATAATCGCCTTCATGATTATAACAGTCTGTATAGCCACGCAAACCATTACCTCCAAAAACGGGGTATTCTCCTTCATTAAGTATATTGTCAGCTTTTATATTTTTCCCACTCTTAAATTCTTCACATAAATCATCAATAGTACACTTTTTCCACTCCCCACTAAACTCCGGGAATCTCAGATTTGGAACATTGCCCATTATATTTCTCTAATTATAGGAAACCCCTAAAAAAGCAATTATGACAAAGAAATCAATTAGAGAAATTGCGATGGCTTGGCGAGAAGACAAGCGTCCGTATGTGAAGCAATCAACATTTGCCGCTTATATGTTGATTCTGGAAAACCATCTTTTACCATATTTTGGTGAAAATGATGCGTTAAGTGAGAAAGCGGTACAAGATTTTGTGCTACAAAAACTCAATGGTGGTATGAGTGTAAAATCGGTAAAGGACATTCTTATTGTGCTCAAAATGGTGATGAAGTTCGGAGTAAAACACGAATGGATGAACTATTCAGAATGGGACATAAAATACCCTACAACTGAAACGAGCAAAGAGTTGGAGGTATTGACTGTAGCCCATCACAAGAAAATATTGGACTACATTCGTCAAAATTTCACATTCCGTAATTTGGGCATCTATATAAGCCTAAGCACCGGACTCCGTATTGGCGAAGTTTGCGCCCTGCGCTGGAGTGACATTGATGTGGATAGCGGAACTATCAGCGTTCAGCGTACCATAGAGCGTATATATATTATCGAAGGTGAAATGAAACATACTGAGCTGGTTATCAATACGCCTAAAACAAAGAACTCCTGCCGTGAAATTCCTATGAGCAAGGAGTTGCTTGCTTTGGTGAAACCACTGAAAAAAGTGGTAAATGCAGATTTCTACATACTCACCAATGAACCCTCGCCCACAGAACCACGAACATATCGCAATTATTACAAGCGGTTGATGGAACAACTTGGTATTCCCAAATTAAAATTTCATGGGCTGCGTCATAGCTTTGCTACACGCTGTATAGAAAGCAATTGTGACTATAAAACAGTCAGTGTATTGCTGGGACATTCAAATATCAGCACCACGCTCAATCTTTATGTCCATCCAAATATGGAACAGAAAAAGCGTTGCATTGCCAAGATGTTCAAGTCGCTTGGCAAATAACATTTAACAGGTATGTAACTTCTGTGCGATCATTTGAAGAAAAATGGTCTAAGTTTAGCAAAAAACAAGTCTAAGCGAAAATGTACTAAGCTCAGTCATTGAATTGAATAAAACGTATAAGATGCCCGACATGCACCCGACAAGTTCAAAGGAAATAGTTATGATGATTGAAGTATGGCTTGTATGCACTTTTAATTCAAATGTCAAATCGCAGAGCTATATAACAATCCTGTAACCGCCGTAACAGTTACGGCGGTTACAGGATTGTTATAGTCTCTGATATGACCAAACAAATGCCAATGATAATTGATTTTTAAAGATTCGGTCACTTCCAATTACGTCCATTTATCCAAAATCTTCGGTACGATTATAGCCATGACAGTCCCCGAAATTGCGATAAGGGCACAGATGGCAACTGCTTTCCAAATCAGATTTGAATGTAATATCTCAACGTTTGCCACTATCATGCTGGCGAAAAAAGAAGATAGGGCTACCAGTATTATAATAGTGATGTAAAATGTGGTAGACGGAATATGGATGGCATTACCGGATTTCTTTATTCTTCGCTCGGTTTCTTTGCATTTGCTCTCAATCTGACTGAGAAAATCACATAGGAGGTGCGCCCCAAATTCCACTGCCAACTTCTGCATTTCTGAAGAAATGATAGGTTTACACTCTCGGATAGAGCCGGACAGATTTTCAACTTCCGTTCTCAACTTGAACACGTTGTCGTTCAGTTTGGCAAGTTCTTGTGCATTGATATCGAGTAGACGGTTTTCTTCCTCCTGATATTCATTCTTAGGGTTGGACTTTATGGATTCCGCTTCAGCCATTTCTGCGGAAAAGTCGAATTTCTTTTTCATACTATCAAAAAATTTTACGATTTATAAAATTTTTATGAGAGTCTGATAGCCGTTCACTATCGTTCTCTCTCACGATGAAAATCGTTTGATATTTCACTTGGGTGAAAATATATCAAATATTTTCATGTTCGGTTTCATTGGCTTATCGTTTTAATCCTGATTTTGGTTTCTTTCCGAGCAGGCGACCGGCAGCACGAGCACATCTTCGTGCCCATTGCCAATCGTCTTCGTCCTTATCTCTCCACGGCAAATTACTTTGTGAACCTCCACCACCGCTTCCGGTGGTAACGTTGGGCGTTTCAAGCAGTCCGACAAAAATAGCTACAGCCATATCGGTAAGTTCCTGACAGTTCTCAGTATCTCTGTAGTCAAACTCATCGTTGAAATATTCAAGCACTTTTTCCGGAATATAGAACCGATGTTCCTTATCGTCATGATTAAGCGTATAGGAAATAGTATCGGGATGATAAGTGTTATATCTGGTATGCTCTGCGGATGCTGACGGTTTGAGATTCTGCTCAGTTTGAGTTTCCTTAGGCTGATTGCTTAAAGTGGCAACTTGTGGCCTATGATGCAGTTTGTCCCATGTTTTAGGAAGTTTTGAAATCATCAGATTCCGAGCAACTCCCAATTCGGAAGCCTTGTATTTGGTATTACCGTTTACAAGTGCGTATCCCCTGATAACGTGTTGCGCATCCTTTCTTTCGTGTACAGAGTAACCTTTTCTTGTGAGGGCATTTTTGTACTCTTCCCAAGACCATTTAGACATTGATTTTAGCGCATCCATGCAATCACGATTCACCTGATGGATATTGGTGTATCGGATTTGCACAGCAGTAGTCCAGCCCCGTTTCTTTGCTACTTGCTCGGCAGCACGTTGCGCACGAAGATGAATGTTGTGGTCATTGTTGATGTTACCGTCTTCATCCAAACGGCAGACAGCAGCATGAAGGTGGGGAACTTCGCCATCGGATTCCTTATGCAGCCAAACAGTGTATTTGCTGTTAGCCAGATTGGTTTGGCAGGAACGGACTTTTCCGTCCTTGCCGGTAAACACTTGTTTGTCAAACTCCGCAGCGAAATCCTGCCAGAGCTTTTGCCAGTCTTCGATGTCGAAGAAACGGGTGTGTTCGGCAGAGGGGCTTAGCTCGATTCTGATGACTGAGTTCTTGATGGGTTTGAAACGTGATAAGGTCAGTTGCATGGAGTTCCATATCCCCAGAGTGTCCGGTTGCGACGGTATCAGATTGTCCAATACCCGATAGATTTTCTCCGGATGTTTTTTCTTTAGTGACTCGCCGGTAATATAACGGATGGCGTTTATGCCGTGCGATATTGCTTTTGCCTTTGCTATCATACTTCTTCGGATTTTTCGTTAGACGGAATCTTATTTCTCTCTTTTACGGCATTGAGAAATTGGCAGACGCTTTCAGCAATATTGCCAAGCTCTTTGAGCCAGCCTACCATGAACGGCACCTGATTGAACAATATCATTCGTTGCTTTGTGGACATTCCGCGAAGTGCAGAAGTGTATTTCACAAGGTCTGACCGACAGTTGCCCAGATTCTGCAACAGGTCTGTTTCTTCTTTTGTGAGCCTCGGTCTGGGGCGGTAGTTGTATGCACAGGCAAGCAAGTAATCGCTTACCGTCATACCGCATTGATCGGCCTGTGACTTTATGTACTCCTTCTGACCGGGAGTGACTTTTGCTCCGATAAAGACGTTTCTTGTTTCTTTTTTCTCCTCTGGGGATTGTGTTTGTTCCTCAATATTTTGTTCCATATAAATCATTGTTATAATAGTGAATAGGTGCGAGCTTGCGAGTACTGCACCGGCGAAGTGTCTGAGCAGGCAAGGGCGCCATGTACAACCGTAACGCAGTGAGGTTATACCTTGGCATATCTCGCAACAGTTACCTGTTGATGCTTCACGGCAAGCCGTATAGGATGTACACACAGAATCGGCAAATGGATTGGAACCAGAATTTGATATATCCTACTATAAAAGGGTAGGGAATGAAACCGCATACTGCAATCCTTGACTACTTTGCTTTATTCCTATATGTACGCCCAGACATTAAAGTAAAGTTCTACGGCTGCACTAATTGCATCAAGATTAATAATGATAATCAGGATTGAATTGGTATTCTTTCCCTTCTTTTATCACCATCCGTTTATTGCCGAGAAAGGTAGCTACTTTGACCGCCTTATTGTGACCGAGTTTTACACCCTGTAACCCGTAGCCGTTTTTCAGTCGCTCCAGATAGTTGTCGTAACCGGTAATATTGCCATCGGCAAAAATGGCATCCAATGCCGCACGATGTACGCTCTCCGGGATTTCCTTGTATGGCTCAAAAGGTTCTTTGGTCGGTCGTCCGAGTTTCTTCTCTTTGGATATATAGGATTCCACTGGTTCAGGCAAGGCACATTCGTTTATGCGGAAAGCGAAAGGTTCAAACTCCCGGTCACGGATATGAATGGCTTCGACACAGCTGACTGCTTTGTCGTCCTTATCCACTTCCACTTGCATGATAGTTTCCGCCTTGTTGTTGAGTTCCGTGCCAATGTGACCACGGGCATGTTCATCATTCTTGTTCTGATGTAGGATGGTGTGGATATGAATCTGACGGTCGTCAGTCCACTGCATGAATTTGGAGATAATATTGGTGGCTTCATTCGGAGAATTGATGTCATACATAAAATCCCTGATGCCATCTATAATGACCAGTCCCAAATTCGGAATTGTGCCAATGGCCTGTTCGACTATTGCAAGTCTCATTTCGGGAGAATATTTCCGCAGACCTAACATAATCAGATTGTCAGAATCAGCATCCTTTGGTAGTCCTGCCAAACAAAGAATGCGTTGTAGCACCTTTTGGCAATGAGGTTCTCCCTGTTCGGTGTCGATATACAATATCGTCCGTTTATTTTCCGGGAACGATGAACGGTAATGGAGTACAGTACTATTGGCCAATGCGGAAGCGGCAATGGCTGAAACATTGAAAGTTTTCTTGCTCTTGGCTTTACCGATGGATGCACTGAAGTTGCCCAATGTTCCGATAATGGAGTCATCCACCATAAGCACCACAGGTGACTGTTCGTATTTGGTATTTACGCTCACAGTAGCCTCCTTTATGTAAATAGCCAGTTCCTCAGCTGTCGGAATGTTATTGTTCGTCTTCTCCATAGCCTACCAGTTTTTAGAGTTTGGTTTACGACGATGGGAAGCGAGCAACGCATCATTCTCTTCCTCGAAACTTTGTGGAACGGCGGTCTTACGGGACGACTCCAACCATTTATCCAGCTCATCACGATAGATGTAGAGGTGCTTGCCTTGTTTTATAACAGGAATATCATCCTTTTTGACCTTGTAATAAAAGGTCGATAGCGGCATTTTGAGATAGGCGCAAGCCTCCTGCACGGTCATGGGGACGTGCGTGTTCTCCTTGACCTCATTTTGCTTGAAAAGTTTTTCGGTCAGCAGACTTTCCATACTAGCGATTCGGTCGCATAACTCTCCCAGCACTTCGGGAAGGTCATTGAATGTGAATTGATTCTTAGACATGATTCAACTATTTTATTTGTTAAACATGCTGCAAACCAACACAATGATACTATGCAGACCTTCGTCAGCAGAGGGTAATTTTTTCAGTCAGCGACGGAATCATTTCAGTCGGTCAGAACCAGCTGTCTCATCGTCTGCTTTTTTGAGGCAATTGAAATAATACTCTCCTTTTAGGGGAATGTCAAGTGGGATTTTACAAATACCTGTAGTCCGTAGATTTTTTGATAGATAAAACAGAGTAGCATTTTTCAATTCGTGTGGGAATATGGTTTTTATGAATTCTGCGCATTTTTCCACCGAGATATTCAACCTTATACCGATATTCCATACAAAATGCCGTATATCGAGAGTGTTTAATGGGTTGTCGAATTTGGAACGTATGGGCTTGTATAAATCACATTGCCCATGGGCAAAGCACTCTATGTTTTCGTGAAGTGTAATAAGGTCATCTTTTGAAAGAAATTCAGCCATACTATATGTGGTATATTCGTGCATGACACGCATAATCTCAGCTTGCTGCTCTGCCTTTTCCCGTTCTATTTCGGCTATGCGTTCGTCATAACCATCTGTGTAATCATTCTTTACAGTCGGTACTTCTATAACTTCCATAACTTCTACTTCCGGGGTAAGGGTATCAGATGGCTGCGTGATTTCAAGTGGGATGGATTCTTTTTGCTTGCCAAAAGAAATACATACGTTATTCTTGATAAGGTGGCGATAGAAAAATCTTTGAGAGAACGCACATGAAAGAGTTAAGATCACGATACTCAATATAATGGGTGTGGTGTATTCCATCAGGTTTATTTGATGGCAGTTATAAAGATAAGTGGCGACTACCGAGTATGAAGTAACGCTTACAGCAAGTATGAAACATGCCTTTTTCCTGTGAATTTGAATACTATCTGTCATAATCTATTGTTGTTTGGATGAAATGATAGTGCAAAGTTATAAGCACATTTCCAGATAGTTATAAACAAGTGTAGTAAATCGGTCAATTTTTAAGAAAATATAGGCTTAGAGTATGATAATCTATCGGAAATCATACTCTAAGCCTATGAAATGGAGCAAAATAGGGGAGTTCAACCCTTGCGTATCAAAGTGATTTTCTTGCTGGCTTCACGTTTGTTACTGTCCACGACTTTCATGTAACGCATCGTGGTGGTGATGCTTTTGTGCGCCATTATGCTTTGTATGGTACGGATATCTGTACCGGCAGCCCCTTGAAGGGTTGCGAATGTTCTACGATATGAATGGAATGTTATGTTCTTGGTTATTCCGGCAGAACGAATCCACTCTTTCATTGGTACTTGTGTCCAACTACGCATAAGTCCCTTGAATACCAGACCTTTCTTCTCAGAACTGTATCCTATCAGTCCTAATGCCTCCTCGCTGATGGGAATGATGTCTTCCGCTTTGTTTTTATGTGTGATGATATGCACACATTTCCCTCCGGCAGAATAATCTACAATATCTTCCCAACGCAGGGCGAGGATGTCGCTGATGCGCAAGCTGGTCATACAAGAGAATAGCGAAGCTGTTTTCAGAATGGGCTTCTTGCAAGGAGTCTCAGCCAGTTTATACAGTTCGTCCACAGACAGATAGTCTTTGACAACATCTTCTGTGTCAATCTTATCCAAGAAATCATTGACATTTGTCTTAATCAGTCCGTTGCGATATAGTATCTTCAAGAATCCTCTGAAAGTAGACCAGTATCCTGATGCAGAGTTTTGTGAGATACGCCCATTACGTCTGAGTTTCTTGACATTCAGAAGGTATTCCCGGAACTTGTTGCACAGGTCGATGTCAATCTCTTCAAAGGTGCATTTGCCGTGTACGAAGTTCTTGAAATGGAGATAGACGAACTCCCATTTCTGGTCGTGCTTGCGGAGCTGCTGACGATAGTACTCCAAGAAATCACCCTTTAGTTTGTACCTGTCGAAGAAATCATACCGTTCATTTACAACCGATTCAAATCTGCGGCAACGGATGGCTTCGGCTTTCTCGGTCATTACATCATTGAAATTCTGCTCCCGTTTGTTCTTCGGGTTGGCATATATATAAATGCCAAGCGACTCGTGACGGATTACTTTCATCGTTTCCTTGTCTCGATATCCCGGATAATAATCCAGATAGAACGACAACATTTTGTTCTTTAGAGGTCTTGTCCTCAATGTTACAGTTTTACATTCGTGCATACTCTACTATATTATATTGTTGTTAATAATTTGCTGCAAACCAACGAAATGGTTCAATGCAGACCTATAATCGTCAGGAGTAATTTTCCTGTCTGTATGGAATAATTTTCAGGTGACGGATTTTTCAGCCATCACCGTGTCAAAATCCTCTTTCAACAGGAACATGGATTTGCCGTGGTGCATTTTTCGGATGTTGTTATACCGGGCATAGTTATAGACATCATCCCTACGCAAACCATATTTTTCCATGGCTTCAGCTACGCTGTAATACTTTTCGCGTTGGTCGAAACCGCCGTTCTTGATAATGTCGATATGGTCTTTGGAGTATTGGACTTTGCCATAGACTACACGGGAGGGGATTTTGTGGCGATGTACAAACGAGCATCTGGCATCTTTACTCATACCGTATATTGCTTCCATCTGTTCTGCGCCAATCCATTCTTTGATATTGTCAGCTGCCTTGTATTTGGCGAAGAAACGGTTTACTGCCAACTGTTCGTAGTAGTTGAATCCTCCGTGACTGATTTTAGGGATGTCGTTTTCACGGCACAGCCTGCAAATGGTTTTCTTGGTCATTTGATATGTGATGGCAATCTGTTCCGATGAGTAGTAGCCATCGGGAATTGTAAAAGGCTCTTTCTGTATCTGCTGACCGGATTTGCTTTCGCGCTTTTTGGAAATGTATGTACCGTCCCGGTGTTCACGATATACCTTGTCAAATTCGGTGCGCAATACCATAGTCCGGCTTCCTTGCTTGAATCTCGTTATATCGTATTTGTTGACATAATAACTGATGTTTATCTTGGTAAGCCCATATTTCTCGGTGATTTCCGAGTATGTATAATAGTCGGGATTCAGCTTGTCTTGTTTCTCTTTGATAGCGTCTATATGGGCACGGGAATAATACACCTCGTGGTGGCGGTTGATTCGGGGAATGTTGTGCCGCAGGGCAAAGGTGACAACGGCATTACGGCTCATACCGTATTTTTCCATGACCTGCTCCGGCGTGTAATAACAGTCCGGATTGATTTCTTCGGCAAGGTCGGCAAAATACTTGTCTATAAGGGTGCGGTTGTAGAATACACGGCTGCCTTCTTCAACCTTTGGAATATTGTATAGTTTGCAGCGACGATACAGGGTTTTCTTCTGGATTTGGTATTTCTCCAGAATCTCATTCGTGGTGTAATAGAGGACGGTCTGTTTCCGTCCATAGCTGCGCTTCTTGTAGTCGGGCGCATTGTCGAACATCTTTTCAATGTCAGATTTGCGTATGATGGTACGCCCGCGAAGTTGCAACGCCCGAATGATACCGGCTGCCATGTGCCGATAGATGGTGGCACGACTGATGCCCAAAAGGGTAGCGGCTTCGGCAGGGGAGAGGAACGGTTTGCCTCCCACAATGCCGACTTCCTGCATCGGTTGCTCGCTTTGCCTCGCTTCGTACTCCTGCAATTTCTGCTTGCGCTTCCTGTCTTTATACGCTTTTTCTGTACACGATTTGCTGCAAAACCGTGTTACCATCGTGTGTGCTATAAATGGTTTGCCGCACCACTGGCATTTTCTCTGTACCTCCATATATTGGTCGCCTTTAATTTCGTCGATTTCGTCTCAACGCGTCTCACAATTTCTCACAGCGTCTCACGCTGTGTCTTCTATAGCGGTTCCGCTCATTCTCATAGCGTCTCACATCGTGCCTAAGATGTCGCTATGATGAGTGCGAGAAGCCCGCTTATTTGTTCGGCGGTAGAATTATGGTACAAAAAGATGCTGAAAATCGGCAGTCTGTCAGAATTGACTGGAATAGACATAAAAATAAAAGTCGCTGGATTTCAGCGACTTTATTCTAAATGGTTATGGTTGCTTACGGCTGTTTACAAGCCATCATTTGCCGATGCAGAAATGCGCAAATATATTTTGCAGCACCATATCATTTGTCACTTCCCCTGCTATATCGGATAAATGGAAAATACATTCGCGTATGTCTTGTGACAGAAAATCTCCGGAGATATTTGCGTCCAATCCTTCTTGTACCCGGTGAATTGCATCCAGCGCACGTGTTAGTGCTTCGTAATGGCGGACGTTTGTTACAATGACATCATTCTGGGTGACTGCTGGTAAATGAGCGGCTGCTACGAGTCTCTGTTGGAGTTCATCCGTGTACAAACGTTGTTTCGCAGAAATAAAAATAGATTCTATTTCCGAACCTATATGCTCAGAAAATTGTGAGGCAAGTTCGTTTTTCTGAGTTTCATTTATCAGTTCTACCTTATTAAAGACTAAAATCAATTGTTTGTGTTCACAACGAGGAAGAATCTTATCGGAGAGCAGTGTTAACTGTGAAATTGCGTCAGCCGAATCAATCATCCACAGTACAATCTCTGCCTGATCGAGTTTTTGAAAAGTCCGTTCGATACCCAGGCTTTCTATCGTATCACTGGTCTCCCGGATACCGGCTGTATCGATAAAACGGAAAGTGATACCACCTATATTCACAGTATCCTCGATGACATCCCGTGTAGTGCCGTGAATATCGCTTACAATAGCCTTGTCTTCATTCAACAGGACATTCAGTAGAGTTGATTTTCCTGCATTGGTTTCTCCGATAATAGCTACCGGTACACCATTTTTTATGACATTCCCTACACTGAACGAATTGGCCAGACGTGCAATGACTTCTTCTATCTCGTCAGCCAGTCGGCGTAGGGCGGAACGGTCCGCAAACTCTACATCTTCTTCACTGAAGTCCAGCTCCAGTTCAATCATTGAAGTGAAGTTCAGCAGTTTCTCACGTAGAGTTGTCAATTCTTTGCTAAAGCCACCTCGCATTTGACTCAAGGCAAGACGGTGGGTAGCAGCAGAGGAAGAGGCAATCAGGTCGGCAACGGCTTCGGCCTGACTTAAATCCATTTTACCATTAAGAAACGCTCGTTGAGTATATTCTCCCGGTTGCGCCATGCGACACCCGTTCTTAATCAGTAGTTGCATCACTTGTTGTAAAATATAAGATGATCCGTGACAGGTGATTTCAGTGCTGTCTTCCCCTGTATAAGAGTGTGGAGCCCGGAAGAGACTGACAAGAACTTCATCTATCATTTCTTCTCCGTTATAAATTCGGCCGAAAGTAAGCGTATAAGGTTTCTGTTCACTCAGTAGCTTTCCGGATTTGGCCGGGGTAAAAATACGGCCGGTGATGGTAATAGCTTCAGGACCGGAAACACGAATGCTTCCGATGGCTCCTCCTTGAGCGGTTGCTATGGCGCAAATTGTGTCTTGATTCATTATCTAATTCATTTTGAGAAGCAAAGATAGAGCTTTCTTGGTAAAAAACAGAGCAAACAGATAGAAGTTATACTTTATTATTTTATCTTTGTTCGCGTACAGCAAGACAAACTTTATGGCTATGGCACACACACTGGATTCATTCCCGGATACCGGAGACCTTGAGAATTTGAAAGATAATTATCAGAAAATCACTTCTGTCCTGGCAGGACATCAGATTGCATTTTGGGAATATGACATTCCTACAGGAGAGTGTAATTTCACAGATGAATATTTCCATATTTTAGGGTTGAAGGAGGCCGGAATCATATTCAGAGATATTAATGACTTTTATCGGTTTGCCCATCCGGAGGATGTTATCTCTTACCAAACGACTTTTGCGCGGATGCTTGAATCGGAAACCAAAATCTCCCAAATTGTGGTACGTTGTGTAGGGAGGCAAGGAGAAACAATTTGGCTTGAAGATAATTTTATTGCTTATAAGAAGAATAAGGAGAATGGCTCTGATAAAATTATAGCATATACTGCCAATATCACTTCACGTTGTGAAAAAGAAGTCCAGATCAGGCAGCTTGAGGAACGAAACCGGAAAATTATTGAAGCACTACCGGAGTTCATATTTATTTTTGATGATAATTTTTTTATTACGGATGTATTGATGGCACCCGATACAGAGTTGTTGCATCCGGTGGAAGTGTTAACAGGAGCAGATGGGCGATCTATTTATTCTTCTGAGGTCAGTGACTTGTTTATTAGCAGTATTCATGAATGCCTAAAAAGTGGGAAGTTAAAAGAAATAGAGTATCCTGTGGATGTCGAAGCCGGCAGACATTTTTTTCAGGCACGCATTGCTCCGTTTGAGGGAAATAAGGTGCTGGCCTTGATTCATGATATTGGTGATCGGATGCGACGTTCGCAAGAGCTACTTGAAGCCAAGCAACGGGCAGAAGAGGCTGATCGGATGAAATCAGTATTTCTGGCCAATATGAGTCATGAGATACGTACTCCTTTAAATGCCATTGTGGGCTTTTCGGAAATTATAGCTTTGACTGAGGATGAAAAGGAGAAAGAAGAGTATTTAGGGATCATTCAGCAGAATAGCAATCTACTGTTACAACTGATTAATGATATTCTCGATTTGTCACGAATCGAGTCGGGTAAGTCGGAAATGCATTGTCAGTTGACGGAAATGAGCGGATTGGTAGATGAAGTGGATAAAGTACATCGTCTTAAAATGAAAAAAGGAGTCAAGCTGAATGTGATTCGTCCATCAGAGGAAATTTGGATTTCGACAGATAGGAATCGGGTGACGCAGGTATTGTTCAATTTCTTGTCGAATGCAATTAAAAATACCATTGAGGGTAGCATTACTTTCGGACTTGTAAAAGAGGAAGAATGGGTTAAACTTTATGTAACAGATACCGGCTGCGGTATTTCCAAAGAGAAATTACCTTTGATATTTACCCGCTTTGAGAAGTTGAATGATTTTGTACAAGGAACAGGGCTGGGATTACCTATCTGTAAGAGTATTGTAGAGCGGTTGGGTGGTCGGATTGAAGTGGAATCCGAGCTTGGGCAGGGGAGTACTTTCATTCTTTATTTGCCCAATAGGCAAGTACAGGAAGTTGTGGTTGGCGAAAGAGAAAACGCAGCGGGTAATATGGGAGTGGAGAACCGGCAGAAGAAGATACTGATTGCGGAAGATGTGGAGTCCAGTTATCTGCAGATTAATGCCTTTCTGAAAAAAGAATATACGATTCTTTGGGTGCCTAATGGAGAAGAAGCTGTGAAGAGTTTCATACGCGAGAAGCCCGACTTGATTTTGATGGATATCCGAATGCCGGTGATGAATGGTATTCAGGCAACAGCAAAAATTCGTGCTATCTCGCAAGAGATACCGATTATAGCAATTACAGCATATGCCTTTTGTCCGGAAGGAGAGCGGGCTCTTGAAGCAGGGTGTAATGAAGTGATTGCAAAACCATATCCTCTGGAGAAGCTGAAAGAAACGATCGAAACTTATTTATAGGAGGGAGGAATAGTCGGTCTTTCAATGCAACAATTTATCATATAGTATGTTCTGTAGTAAATAATACTATAAAGATAAATTGGATTATGAAGAAAGTAGTACTAATCGGGGCCAGCGGCTTCGTCGGTTCGGCTATTCTGAATGAAGCTTTGAACCGTGGATTCCATGTGACGGCGGTAGTTCGTCATCCTGAAAAGATCAAGATAGAGAATGAAAATCTGGAAGTGAAGAGAGCTGATGTTTCTTCATTGGATGAAGTCTGTAAGGTTTGTAAAGGTGCTGATGCCGTGATCAGTGCTTTCAACCCGGGGTGGAATAATCCCGATATATACAAGGAAACCATTGAGGTTTATCTGACGATTATCGACGGTGTAAAAAGGGCTGGAGTTAATCGTTTTTTGATGGTGGGTGGTGCCGGTTCACTGTTTATTGCTCCCGGCATCCGACTGGTCGATTCGGGAGAAGTTCCCGAAAAGATATTGCCTGGTGTGAGAGCCTTGAGTGATTTTTATCTTGATTTTCTGAAGAAAGAAAAAGAGGTTGACTGGGTTTTCTTTTCGCCGGCGGCAGATATGGCTCCTGGAGTACGTACAGGCAGATATCGCCTGGGGAAAGATGAGATGATTGTGGATATGGTAGGTAACAGTCATATATCTGTGGAAGATTATGCGGCTGCCATGATTGATGAGCTTGAGAAGCCGGAGCATCATCAGGAGCGTTTCACCATAGGGTACTGAGCGGACGGTATTTTTCAAGGAAATTGAGATATAGCTTTGCACATCCCCGGGCATCGGAAAGTGCTTCGTGGTGTTTAAGTTCGATGCCTTCCCGTTCGCAACAGGCGCTTAGGTTGACCGGCTTGTATCCTAAAGAACGATAGATGCGGCAGGTACATTCCCAACGTTCAGGAAGCGATAACTCATCATAATCCAGTCCGTACATCCGCATGGTATTCTTCAGTACATTGCGGTCGAATTGTTCATTGTGCGCAACTACTACTTTGCCTTGTAAGCGCTTTTTGACTTCGGGATAGATGGCATGAAATCCCGGGAGTGACTCTGTCATTCCCGGCGTTATTCCATGTACAAGCATATTTGCACGCCAATATTCATTCTCCGGTGGTTGAATCAGGCTGTAATATTCGTCTGTAATCTCTCCGTCTGTAACGGTAACGATACCTACCGCACAAGCACTTTCCATGTATCCTGTGGCGGTTTCAAAGTCAATGGCGGCAAATGATAAATTCATCAGATTCGATCGAGAACTGTTTTAATTAATGTATCGATGGTATTCTTATAGCCTGTGTTCGCTTCTTTGATTAAGCGGTTAGCTATAACCATACAAACGGTCATGGCTTTGTGTCCCATCAGCTTGCTGAGGCCGGCAAGGGCGGAACTCTCCATTTCGAAGTTGGTTATCTTGTAACCTTTATATTCAAACTTTTCGATTTTATCATTCTGCTTAGGGTCCGCCAAGGGAACACGGAGTTCGCGTCCTTGCGGTCCGAAGAAACCACCGGCTGCAATAGTAACACCGCGCACCATATCTTCTTGGGCAATACGGTCTATTAATTCTGCATTGGCATCAATAACATAAGGTGCGGGAGCACACATGTTACCGGACCAGCCCATGTGATTCAGAAATGCCCGTTCAAAGGGAAGGTCACAAACAGCATTGCGTCCGGCATAGAAGTTCAACAGTCCGTCAAAGCCGATTGACTTTTCAGAACAGACGAATGTGCCGACCGGTGTGTTGGGTTGCAATCCTCCGCATGTACCGATGCGAACTAACTCTAAAGAGCGGAGGTGCTCTTTTTCTTCCCGAGTCTGGAAGTCGATATTTGCCAAAGCATCCAGTTCATTGACCACGATATCGATATTGTCACAACCGATACCGGTAGAAACGACAGTTATCCGTTTGCCTTTATAAGTTCCGGTAACCGTTTTAAATTCGCGGCTTTCCACTTCACATTCTTTATTTTCGAAGTGAGAAGCTACGAGTGCCACCCGTCCGGGATCACCTACCAATATTACTTTGTCTGCCAACCATTCCGGCTTTACATGCAAATGGAATACCGAACCGTCTTCGTTGATAATTAATTCGGAGGAAGGAAAATACTTTTTCATGTTATTGAAAGGTTTTAGTTTAATAAATACGTTCACCACAAACTACATGGATTAACCGCTTGTTTCCCGAGATTGTTCTCTCCGGCGGTTATACTGCTCTCAGTTGTTTGTGGTGAAATGCTTTCTCTAATCGCTCAACGGTTTACTGGTAGCTCCACCGATAGGTTTAGCTATGTTTTCACGCATTGATGTATCAGCTTGAATATTTTTCATTTTATAATAATCCATAATACCGAGATTTCCACTACGGAAAGCTTCAGCCATGGCCTTTGGAACTTCCGCTTCTGCCTGAATTACATTAGCACGGGCCTCTTCCGCTTTGGCTTTCATTTCTTGTTCGGTAGCCACAGCCATTGCGCGGCGTTCTTCCGCTTTTGCCTGCGCGATATTCTTGTCGGCATTTGCCTGGTCTATTTGCAGGGCAGCACCAATATTCTTACCTATATCAATATCAGCGATATCAATAGAGAGAATTTCAAATGCAGTACCGGCATCGAGTCCTTTGCGCAGCACTAGTTTTGATATGGAATCAGGATTCTCAAGTACTGACTTATGGTTTTCAGAGGAACCGATTGACGAAACGATACCTTCACCTACACGTGCCAGGATTGTATCTTCGCCGGCACCACCCACCAATTGGCGAATATTGGCACGTACCGTCACACGTGCTTTGGCTATCAGCTGGATACCGTCTTTCGCAACAGCTGTTACGGGTGGTGTGTCGATAACTTTAGGATTAACCGACATCTGCACGGCTTCGAAGACATCGCGACCTGCAAGATCAATTGCAGTAGCCATTTGGAATGGAAGTTCGATATTGGCCTTCGATGCAGATACCAATGCATGGACTACCCGTTCTACGTGTCCGCCTGCCAGATAGTGTGCTTCAAGTTCATCACGGGTGATGTTGCTCAGACCTGCTTTATGTGCTTCAATCATACCCGGTACGATGATGTATGGCGGAACATTACGGATACGCATCAGAAAAAGTTGTACCAAAGAGATATTAACTCCTGATACTTTGGCTGATAGCCATAGAAAAAAAGGTACATAATGAAAGAAAAGAACCAGGAAGATAATACCTCCCGCTATCAAGAAGATAGTCAGATACATAGGTTCGACATTCATAATTGTGCTTGATTTTAAGTGAATATTAGGATTTTAATTTTTCGACAAAGATTATTCCATCAGTGATCCGATTGACAACAATCGGAGTTTTTTCATTCAGTAATCCGTCCATTGACTTGACTTCTATGATATTGCCATTGATTTCAGCATTGCCAATTTGAGCCAGTCGGGTAATCGTGATGCCTGTATCGCCAACTTTTACTTTTTCGGCAGCGCTTCGGTCTATTTTGGATGTTATGTCTTTCTTCAATGCTAATTTATCCAAGGTTTTCGACCGCATGAACCAGACAAGCGAACCGATACAGGCAATTCCCGATATAATAAGTGTTATAAACCCTGCACCTGTTCCCAGGTTAGCAAAAGCATAATAGTTTGCATAGATAATGCAGACCAAAGCTGAAATACCGGCGAGGCTGATACCCGGAATTACGAACAGTTCAACTAAAAAGAGTATTACTGCGGCGGCTATCAGTGCAATGATGATCAGTACATCCATAGTTTGTTATTTTAAGTTTTGTTTTTCTCCATTCCGGACTTCAATAGCCTGTTTATCCAGTTCTTCTGACATCTGAAGTACCCTCTTCTCAAGATCGCGGATAGCCGGTGCCATTTTACTTTGTTCGTCTTTATTAGACCGTGCGAATCCTTCACGCTGGCTCTTCAGTTTATCGGTTTGCTGGCGGTAATCTTTTTCCATCTGTTCATATTTCAGGTACAGTTGTTTGGCTTTTGGAGACTTGAAATCCGTTAAGTGATGGTAGGTAGAGTGGTCATCAATGATAAATTCAAAATCAAAGTTTTGTTCTACAGCCGGTTTATGGTTGATAACCGCTTCAAGTCGTTGACGGGCATCATCCACTATTTTAGAGTCTTTCCAAGTGCTCTCTAGAGAATGGAGCTGGGCTAGTTCAATCATTTTTTCCGGTTCCATAGCTTCGTAGTTGTAAGTTCGTTTAGAATCATTGGGTACGAATACGTAGATACAAACTTTATCTTCAGGTTGATACCTATCAGAAGCAAACCATCCTAAATTATTATATTCATCAATGACATACATGTAGTCGTTATAAGGTGAGTTGAAAGGCATACCCACGTTTTCCGGTACCAGATAGGTATCAGTGTTTGTGTTATATCGGGTTACAAAAATGTCATATCCTCCCATGGAGCCATCACCATCCGAGGCATAATAAATGGTCACTCCATCCGACAGGACATACGGATAATTGGCATTTCCGGAGGCGTTGATACTTCCCGGAAGTGGTTTTCCCTGGCTCCACTCGTCCAGCATCTTGGTTTTAGACAGAATATTCAGACTCTCTTCTCCCTGCTCGCTGTAGTAAATACGGTTTCCGATTTCTGTTTCGTAAACTGTTCCCGGATGATAGCCTTTCGTCTTGAAATAGTCATTGTAAGTGAAGAGCTTTCCGGATTCTTCACTAATTTTATAAGCTTTGAGGAAATTGGCTTTGTCTATTACAAAACTGTCAATAACACATACGTCTTCCACCCCTTTCAGCATGCGAAGGTTTCCTTTAGCCTTTTCTAAAAGCTGCTCGGCTTCTTCTGTCGGTTTTTTGCGTTTAGACAAGTCTGCAATGTATTCTTCGTAGCAATCTACTGCATCTTGAAAGCGGTATAAATCATTATAAGTCTGAGCCAGATATAGCTGTCCGCTCGGAATGCGTTTCTTTACTGCCGTCTCCAGGTATTTTAGGGCCTCGGCAGCATTACCTGTTTTGAGGCAACACACACCGTACCATAGGTTGTAATTACCGTTTGCCGGTTGCGATTTGACATATTTTTGAAAAACAGGTTTGGCTTCAGCGTATTGCCCTCTGCCATACATGCCTCTTGCTTGTTCCAAAGTTTGTGCCGATAGGCTTGTCAGGAGAAAGCATAATAGAAAGAATAGGATATTTTTTTTCTTCATAAATGGTCTTGGGTTATTATTCAGAAGTTCAAAAATACAAATTAATTGGAAATAAACCTTTTTTCTCTTCTTCTATTATGTTAATTCTTCTTTAAATCATTCTTTTCTCTTACTTTTGCAGCCGATTTTTCAAAAGAGTTATGGCACAGTTTACGGAAGAAGAGAAAACCATTCGGCGTATCGAAAAGCGTTTTAACAAAGGTATGGTTCAATATGGGTTGATTGAAGAGGGTGACAAAGTGCTTGTTGGCCTTTCAGGAGGAAAAGATTCCCTGGCATTAGTCGAATTGCTTGGTAAACGTTCGCATATTTTCAAACCTCGTTTTTCGGTGGTAGCTGTACATGTGGTTATGAAGAATATTCCATACCAGAGTGATTGGGATTACCTCCGTGAACATGCTGAAAAGAATGGTGTTCCTTTAGTTGTTTACGAGACTTCTTTCGACCCTTCTACCGATACGCGTAAATCACCTTGTTTTCTCTGTTCATGGAACCGGAGGAAAGCTCTGTTTACTGTTGCTAAAGAGCAGGGTTGCAATAAAATAGCCCTTGGACACCATATGGACGATATTTTGGAAACTTTATTAATGAACATTACCTATCAGGGTGCATTCAGTACAATGCCACCACGTTTGGCAATGAACAAATTTGATATGACCATTATTCGCCCGATGTGTCTGGTGCATGAAGCGGATTTGTTGGAGTTGGCGCAAATACGGGGATATCGCAAACAAGTGAAAAATTGTCCTTATGAATCCCAATCGAGCCGTAGCGATATGAAGGGGATACTCCGACAATTGGAAAAGATGAATCCGGAGGCTCGGTACAGTCTGTGGGGGAGCATGACAAATGTACAGGAAGAATTGTTACCCAAAGAAGTGGAGTTTTAATTTTGAATAAAATATGAAAGGTATTTATGCTATTTCGTTGTTGGTCGTTTCCAACATTTTTATGACATTTGCCTGGTACGGGCATTTGAAGCTACAGGAAACAAAAATAATCAGTAATTGGCCTTTGTATGGCGTGGTTTTGTTTTCATGGGTGATTGCGTTGGCTGAGTATTCTTGTCAGGTTCCTGCCAACCGGCTGGGGTTCAGCGGAAACGGAGGGCCGTTTTCATTGATGCAACTTAAAATTATCCAAGAGGTGATCACACTGATTATATTTACCGTTTTTTCTACCTTATTATTTAAAGGGGAGTCACTGCATTGGAATCATGTGGCAGCCTTTGTCTGCTTGATAGCAGCGGTATATTTCGTGTTTATGAGGTAGGCGGTTTGTGCCGGTATGGGGTGTCAAAAGCATTTGGTTTGATATGCAGATAGATGTATCTGTTATCCTATCCGTTTATACCATTTAAAGCAGTTTGTTTTTCTTGGTATCTTTAGTGAAAATGGTAGGGAGTTTATCTTGGACCACATGCCGGGTATGTAGGTTCGTGAACCTGCGTACCCGAGCTGAGATAAAGATGCTTTAAAAAGAGATAATATGCTTATTGATAATGCGTTATTCTTGCTTCGGAATCAACTTGCTTTTTTGGTAATTTCTGTGCCGGTCATTCTGAATACCTGCTCCCATGGGGCCGGTTATGGGAGCAGGTATTCACGCTATTTGTCAAGATATTGCTTCATGTTCTTTGTAAAATAGCTTTTCACCTCCCCTTTTTCATCACTGTAGATAAAATAAGCACCTATGTTGGGGTGTGATTTTGTAAAAGCTTCCGCTTCATCCAGCCCCATTACCATAAAAGCTGTGGCTAATGCGTCGGCAGTCATACAATCGTCGGCAACTACGGTTGCTGAAAGAATATTATGTTGAACCGGATATCCGGTACGTGGGTCGATGGTGTGGGCATACTTCTTGCCATCTTTGTAGTAAAAGTTGCGATAGTTTCCGGAAGTTGCTATACCTACATTGGTCAGTTTTAATGTTGTTTGTATCTCTTGGTTAAGCGACAAGGAATCGTCTACAGGCTTGTTTATGCCGATTCTCCATGCTTCCTCTTTGGGATTCACCCCTTTTACCACCAGTTCGCCACCTATATCTACCATATAGTTTTTGATACCTTTGCTATCCAAATACCGGGCTACTACATCTACGGAATATCCTTTGGCTACAGCACTACAGCTTAGCATCACTCGAGGGTCTTCTTTGATCACTTTGCCGTTTTCCAGCTTAACTTTTCGGTATCCTGTGATTTGGAGTAGACTATCTATCATGATCGAGTCGGGGAAGGCTCCTTTTTTGAAACCGAATCCCCAGGCATTGGCTAATGGAGCTACTGTGATATCGAAAGCTCCGCGAGTTTCGGCTGAGATCTCCATAGATCGGTTAAAACAGGTTTGGAAGAAAGTGTCTGTGACGATTTCTTCATTACGATTAACACGGGTAATGACAGATGTATCATTGAATGGAGAAAGTGAACCGTCGAATTTTTTTAATTCGGCATCGATCTCCGCTTTCAGATTGCCGTCATATTGATAGGTAATATTATATACTGTGCCGAATACAAGCCCATTGATACTGTTGTAAGGTATTTGTTTATTTCGTTGGGCTAGTATCCAAATTGTTCCCAACAGCAGGATAGCCAGCCAAATGAAGCTTTTTCTTGTTTTCTTTTCCATAATAAGTAAAAAGTAAGTAAGCAACAAATCAGTTTATGATTACACAGCCTTTTGTTGTTTGAGGTTGATAGCTAATTATTAAAAAATAAGTGTTCGATTAATATTTTCGTTCCAATAAGGATCAGTATGATTCCTCCCCATAATTCAGCACGAAGTTTTCTGGCAATGCCGCATCCGAAGCGAATGCCGAAGATTAATCCTATAAGGGACATAAAAAAAGAAACAAATCCGATGATTCCTGCCGGGTAAAGGATAGACGAACAGCTTTTGATACCCAGAAAAGCAAAGGATACTCCTACGGCCAATGCATCAATGCTGGTTGCAACGGCCATTGTTATCACTACTTTCAGGCTTGCAGGGTTAAATCTTTGGCAGCAATCTTCTTCTTTAAAAGATTCTTTGATCATTCGTCCGCCTAGAAAGGCCAGAATAGCAAAGGCAATCCAGTGATCGACCGATTCGATAAGGTGGCTGAATGTGCTTGCTCCTAACCACCCCAATAAAGGCATTATAGCCTGGAAAAGTCCGAAAAAAAATGCCATGATGAGCATAGGCCGCCATTGAATACGCCTTAAAATAATACCACTTGCAATAGAGACAGCGAGGCAATCCATCGCTAAACCAATTGCAAGTAGCCAAATCTCTAATCCTGTCATGTCGTTAAAATGGTAATTTATAAATCAGTGTATATGTGATACCTATGTTTGAGGAGTCATATTCACCAAAACCCGGTACATACCATGGATTTCCATGTTCGCTGATCGAGCCCGCTGTTTTAAATTTAAAGCGTAAGGTCCATCCCATATAGAAGCTTTTATAGATTTGAACATTGACTCCGGCCACCAGTTCAAGCCATTGCATGTTAGATTTCAGTCCGTTGTAATGATAAGGTACGCTTCCTCCCCAAATGCCGTCTATCAATCCGGGGTTAGCCATACTGCCTCCATAAATAGGGTCAGAAAAAGGTGTACTTGAGATGTCGTACTTGAAACTGCTAAATCCATAACGTAGTCCTACATACAAATATTCTTTAACAACATTATAGTCAGCCCCAACGCGAAAATAAGGAGCGGCACTTTTATAATGGATACCGGTATCACTCCAGGTATCTGTTTGTCCGAAACCGATTTCTACTGTAGGAATAAATTTCTTTTTTAAGTTTACTCTCACATTTACCTCAGAACTTAGAAAATCTCCTCCGAGTAGTTTACTGCCCAACCCGAATAAGTCCACACCGACATATGTCCCATTGTAAAAGGGAATCGTATCCGCTTTTATCTCCTCTTTTGCTTTTTGCTTGACAGCAGGACGTGCACCGGGTCTTTGCTGTTGTGCTTGGAGCGGAAGGCTGAATATGAGGCACAGCAGGCTAACGATTGTAGCGGTAGAATATTTTGAGATTTTCTGTTCCATTAATGTTAGCTGCATTTGATTTGATATATAGAGAGTCTATGCTATGATATTTCTTTTTATTGGTTTCCGTATAATCAATCGGATGAATACTGATGATATTTTGTTTCATACTGTATCCGCAATCCATCGACTGAAAGTAAGGAGTATTGGTTTGCAGGATCACCATTGTATCTCTTAACAACCGGGTGTAATGAAACACAAGAATAGTCGAGTCACTTGTATAGCGTAGTGGGAGAGCGATATCATGTACCTTTTTCTGGTTATTGATGATTATTGAATCAGTTCCGAATGCTGTCACACTCAATGAATCGAGGGTGTCATTCAGTACAGCCTTGGTTTCCGGATTGATGGTATACATTTTGGCGTAGACCATCGGGCGTCCGGTCATGGAGCAATCACTCTCTTCCGAGCAAGCCGAAAGGATAGCACCCGTTAGTGGATAGGCTACCATCAGGAAGAGTACCAGTTTTATTAATTTTTTCATCGTACAGGTTTCATTAATCGTTCGTTATATTATTTTTTCTATCTGATAATTATTGCGTTCCGGGGCGTTGCGTGAAATCAGTTCGCCAAGAAATCCTGCCAAAAAGAGTTGTGTTCCAATAATCATGGCAGTCAACGACAGATAGAAATAGGGAGAATCTGTTACCAGCCGATAAGGCATACCGTGATTCATACTATATAATTTACTGGCTCCGACAATAACCACTGAAATGAATCCCAGTATAAACATCAATGAGCCTAATAAACCGAAAAAGTGCATTGGTTTAATTCCAAACTTTGAGAGGAACCAAAGAGAGATTAAATCGAGATATCCGTTAAAGAAGCGATTCCATCCTCCAAATTTAGTTTTTCCGAATTTACGTGCTTGATGGTGCACCACCTTTTCGCCTATTTTCTGGAATCCGGCATTCTTAGCCAGATACGGGATATAGCGATGCATCTCTCCGTATACTTCGATGTTTTTTACAACAGCTTTGCGATAAGCTTTCAATCCGCAATTAAAGTCGTGCAGATTATGAATCCCTGAAACTTTACGTGCCGTGGCATTAAATAGTTTGGTAGGTAGAGTTTTCGACAGCGGGTCGTATCTTTTCTGTTTATAGCCTGAAACAAGGTCATATCCGTCTTCAGTAATCATACGGTATAATTCCGGTATTTCATCGGGACTATCCTGTAGGTCGGCATCCATCGTGATCACCACATTTCCTTCGGCACGTTCAAAGCCACAGTACAGAGCCGGGGATTTTCCGTAGTTTCGTCGGAATTTGATCCCTTTCACAGTGGACGACTGTTTCTGAAGCTCTTCGATAATTTCCCAAGAACGGTCGGTACTACCATCATTTACAAAGATAACTTCGTATGAAAAGCCATTGGCCTTCATCACTCTTTCAATCCAGGCAAAAAGCTCCGGAATGGATTCTTCTTCATTGAACAATGGTACGACAACAGATATATCCATTTTACTTATAAATTAGATATTACAAACTATAGAGGTTGCACCTCCGGTGATTTGGGCTTTCTCATCACAAACAAGGCAGTGGGGACAGCCAATATGCTGCCATAGAACACATTCTGTGACATCAGTTGCATAGTAATGTCTATCGGTGTCAATCTACTGATCATTTCCATCACTTCTTTCAGTTGGCTGATGTACCCTTCTATTCCCGGTACTTCTTTATTGGTCAGTTCGTCAAACATTCCCATGTAAGTGTTTACAATGAAACCATGGTCGATGAACCGGAAATAAATGTAGTGGGCCACTGCCGTGAGGAGTGCCGCAAACATATACATAAAAACGATGAATACCCATGCTTGCAGGAAGCGGATCGAGCCGCCACATACTTTGTCACGATAGGTACGTGCATAATAATATCCCATGAACGGAACTCCTAAAGTAAGCCCGAAAAACAGGAATAAAAGAAACGGAATGGACAATCCCAATGGGAATAGAATGAACTTAAGTATCCAGTATACTCCCATATAGGTGCCAAAATGCATGGCATATTTTTGTAAGTTACTTCTGCTTTCTGTCATTTTATTAATAAATAGCGCACAAAGGTACAAATAATATTGTTTGGTATGGAATTTATGCCTGTTAAAGTTAATAAAGCTATCCGGTCAGAAAAAAAACATTTTTTTTTCGATTTTAAATATCTGAAAAGTAGGAGCTTACCGGTAAAGCATGCAAAAAAATACCGATCCCCTATTGCAGGTTTAATAAAAATACCTACCTTTGCACTCGGGTAAGTCCTATACGGCCAGCTCCCTTCGAATCCTCCAGGGCTTGATCGCAGCAAAGGTAGTTGGTTGTAGCGGCGCGATATAGTAAGCTTACCCACTTGCCTCTTTAGCTCAGTTGGCCAGAGCACGTGATTTGTAATCTCGGGGTCGTTGGTTCGAATCCGACAAGAGGCTCAAAAAAGGAAAAGCATCTCGGCACTGCCGGGGTGCTTTTTTTGCGTTTATTCTTCTGATGGTTCATGAAAAAGGAAAGGGATGAACCGTGATGATACATCCCTTTTCGCATTTACATTCAATTATTATAAATAACTAACCTTTTATCATGCTATGCTATCATGATTTTGTTTAGCCTTTTACTACAATTCGTTTATATCCGTATACAGCGCGGTCTCCCAACTCTTCTTCAATACGAAGCAGCTGATTGTATTTTGCCATACGGTCCGAACGGCTTAAAGAACCGGTCTTGATTTGTCCGCTGTTGGTTGCTACGGCAATATCTGCAATGGTTGCATCTTCTGTTTCGCCTGAGCGGTGTGAAGTGACCGTTGTATATCCATGGCGGTGTGCCATTTCAATAGCGTTCAGTGTCTCTGTCAGTGAACCGATTTGATTAACCTTGATCAGGATAGAGTTAGCACAACCCTTTTCGATACCTTTTGCCAGGAAGTCAACGTTAGTTACGAATAAATCGTCGCCTACCAACTGACAGCGATCCCCGATGCGTTGAGTCAATTTCTTCCAGCCTTCCCAGTCATTTTCGCTCATACCATCCTCAATGGAATCAATCGGATATTCGTTGATAAGTTTTTCCAAATAGTCAATTTGTTCGTCAGCTGTACGTTTTTTGCCTTTTTCACCTTCAAATTTGGTGTAATCGTAAATACCGTCATGATAGAATTCGGAAGAGGCGCAGTCCATGCCAATCATTACATCTTTGCCCGGTTCGTAGCCTGCAGCTTTGATAGCGGCAAGAATAGAGTTAAGTGCATCTTCTGTTCCTTCCAGGTTGGGAGCAAAACCGCCTTCATCACCGACAGCTGTACTCAGACCACGGTCTTTCAATACTTTTTTCAAAGCATGGAATACTTCGGCACCCATGCGCAACCCTTCTTTAAAAGAACTTGCACCTACCGGACGGATCATAAACTCCTGGAAGGCTATCGGAGCATCACTGTGTGAGCCTCCATTAATGATGTTCATCATTGGTACAGGCAATACATACGTATTCGTACCTCCGATGTATCTGTAAAGAGGAATATCGAGATAGTTGGCAGCAGCTTTAGCTACGGCAAGCGAAACACCCAGAATAGCGTTGGCACCCAGTTTGGCTTTTGTTTTTGTTCCATCCAATGCCAACATGGCATGATCAATGCCTATTTGGTCGAGGGCCGACATACCGATCAGATGCGGAGCAATGACTTTATTGACGTTCTCTACTGCTTTCTGTACACCCTTGCCGCCATAACGATGTTTATCACCGTCGCGGAGTTCAAGCGCTTCGTGTTCACCGGTCGATGCACCCGATGGAACGGATGCACGTCCCATAATGCCTGATTCCAATACTACGTCTACTTCTACTGTAGGGTTACCTCTTGAGTCGAGAATTTCTCGTCCTGTAATTTTTTCTATTTTCATTGTTTCTCTTGTTTTTTAGTCTCTGCAAATTTACTCACTTATGGGAAGCGGAAGAATCACTATTAATAGGTATTCCGTTCGGGTTCTTTCCCTATAAATCAGTATCATTACTTTTATATTATAAAACAAAGAAAAGAGAAGAAAGGTTCAATCGTCTTCTATTTTGACCCCTAGTAGAGGTAACAGATCTATTGCTTGTAACGAACTGACTATGGCTCCTTTCAGATCGGCTATATTGAGTTGAATACCTGCTATTCTAGAGTTTCTCAGGTCGATACCTTTGAGTGAAGTGTGCGAAAAGTCGGCTTCTAACAATTCGCAAGTATCAAAAGCTGCCGGCATCAGTTTGCTGTCATTCAGGCTGCCGTTTCGGAAATTGCAATGGCTGAAACGGGCTGTTCGCATTTTTACCATGGAGAGATTGATGTATTGTCCGTAGCAATGATCCATTAAAACATGATTGAGGGTGGCTTCCGGGAAACCGGTTCCCAGCAATTTGCAAGATATAAATTCTACCCGGTAGAAAGTAGTTCCGGCAAATGAAACGTTGGATAAATCGCAATTTTCAAAACGTACGTCTGTCAGTTGAGCTGATTTAAACTGACATTCGCTGAATATTTGTTGTTTGAAAGTGCAATTATTAATACTTAGATAAGGTTTAGCTATTTGATGTACGGTTCCCTTAAGGAAGTACAAATCGGAAACTTTCTCTTGGTCGGTAAGTGCATCCAGTGGGACCGGACTTTCGGACTGACTGTTAAGGAACGGAGCTACGACTTTGACGGGTTGTACTTTTTTGATTGTTGGCTTCATATATGATTCGTTTGTTATTTAAATTGTTCGCCAAGATATCCTCCGGCCAATACAGCCAAAAGTCCAAGCAATATGCTGGTGAATACGTAAAAGGTGAATATACCATAAAAACCTCCTTTCAGCAAACTCAGACTGTCGTTGGCCAAAGTGGAGAATGTGGTAAAACCGCCACAGAAACCAACGGTCAGAAATAGCCTCAGTTCAAAAGATAGATTGAAACGCTCCGAAAATGAATAAAAAAAACCGATTAATAAGCTGCCTATGATATTTACGGCAAATGTTCCCCATGGAAATGGGAAGAGAGCCGGGCTAAGCCGTTCGTTGACGGCGATTTGTGTCAGATAGCGGGTTACACTGCCCATGCCTCCTCCGATAAATATATAAATAATCTCTTTCATCTTTTTTTTGATTTTATCGGCAAAGTTACCACTGTCAACTGTTTATGCAAACGTTTTCTGATAATTCTTCTTTGTTTCGGTTCTATTCATCGAACATGAATCTGCTTCTTGCTTATCTTTGCTGCATGATTACTAATTTTTATTGAACCATATCATGAAGAACATGAAAAAACTGACTTTTAAGTTAGCTTGCTTTTTTCTCTCTCTTTTAGTGAGTAGTGTGGCAATGGCCGAAAGTATTACTTCTCCCAACGGACTCTTGAAACTGAATGTATCTGTGAACGAGAAGGGGCAACCTGTGTATGAACTTTCTTATAAAGGTAAAGAAGTGATTAAACCTTCTAAACTGGGTCTTGAACTGAAAGACGATCCGGGGTTGATGGACGGTTTTACGTTGTCTGATGCCAAAACTTCTTCTTTTGACGAGACTTGGGAGCCTGTTTGGGGCGAGGTTAAGCAAATTCGCAATAATTATAATGAACTTGCGATTACTTTAGACCAGAAAGCTCAGGATCGCAAAATGGTGATTCGTTTTCGTCTGTATAATGACGGACTCGGATTTCGCTACGAATTTCCACAACAAAAGAATCTGAATTATTTTGTAATTAAAGAGGAACATTCTCAATTTGCTATGGCCGGTGATCATACTGCTTTCTGGATACCGGGAGATTATGATACGCAGGAATATGATTATACTCGGTCGAAACTTTCTGAAATACGCGGCTTAATGAAGACGGCTGTCACTCCCAATGCTTCTCAAACTCCTTTTTCTCCTACCGGTGTACAGACTGCTTTGCAGATGAAAACAGACGACGGGTTGTATATCAATCTGCACGAAGCTGCTTTGGTGGATTATTCTTGCATGCATCTCAATCTGGACGATAAGAATTTTGTTTTCGAATCGTGGTTGACTCCTGATGCCCAAGGGACCAAAGGATATATGCAAACTCCTTGCCACTCTCCATGGCGTACGGTTATGGTTAGTGATGATGCGCGTGATATTCTTGCTTCTAAATTAACATTAAATCTGAACGAGCCTTGCAAACTGGAGGATACTTCCTGGATTAAGCCTGTAAAATACGTAGGTGTATGGTGGGAAATGATTACCGGAAAGAGTACTTGGGCTTATACGGATGATGTTTATTCAGTGAAGTTGGGCGAAACCGATTATACTAAAACTAAGCCTAATGGTCGTCATGGTGCCAATAATGAGAACGTGAAACGTTATATTGATTTTGCTGCCGAACACGGTTTTGATCAGGTGCTGGTCGAGGGCTGGAATGAAGGCTGGGAAGATTGGTTCGGCAAGTCAAAAGACTATGTGTTCGACTTCGTTACTCCGTATCCTGATTTTGATGTGAAAATGTTGAATGAGTATGCTAGAAGTAAAGGAGTGAAGCTGATGATGCATCATGAGACTTCTGCATCTGTGCGTAACTATGAACGTCATATGGATGAAGCTTATCAATTTATGGAAGATAACGGTTACAATGCGGTGAAGAGTGGATATGTTGGCAATATCATCCCGCGTGGTGAACACCACTACGGTCAATGGCTGAATAATCATTATCTGTATGCGGTGAAGAAAGCTGCGGATCATAAAATTATGGTGAATGCACACGAGGCTGTTCGCCCTACCGGATTGTGCCGTACATATCCGAATCTGATTGGTAATGAATCTGCCCGTGGTACAGAATATGAAGCCTTCGGAGGCAATAAGCCTTTCCATACTACGTTGCTTCCATTTACGCGTCTGATAGGTGGTCCGATGGATTATACTCCGGGTATTTTCGATACTCAACTCTCTTTCCTGAGTGGTGAGCATAGTTTTGTACATACTACTTTGGCCAAACAGTTGGCTTTGTATGTCACTCTTTATAGCCCATTACAGATGGCTGCCGATCTTCCGGAGAGTTATGAACGCTATATGGATGCCTTTCAGTTTATTAAAGATGTAGCAGTAGACTGGGATGAAAGTAAGTATATTGAAGCAGAACCGGGAGAGTACATCACTGTGGCCCGTAAAGCTAAAAACACCAATAATTGGTTCGTTGGAGGAATTACTGGTGAAAATGCACGCACATCTACGTTTGTACTTGATTTCCTGGAACCGGGAAAGCAATATGTAGCTACTTTATATGCCGATGGTAAAGATGCGGATTATGAAAAGAATCCGACTTCTTATCAGATTAAAAAAGGTCTGGTGACTTATAAGACGAAGATTTCCACTGACTTGGCCCGTAGTGGAGGTTTTGCTATTAGTTTGATAGAGGCTACCCCTGCCGATAAGAAAGCACTTAAAAAGTGGAAATAACGATAGTTGGTGTAAAAAAGGTTAGTTTGGTTATTTTTTGAAATGACAGAATCCGGATATATTGAGTATATAATCCGGACTCTTTTTAATTTATAGTTGTTGTATTCTTAATAATATATACTGTTTGGAAGCTGGACTTTCTTTTTGTTATAGCTTTGTCTTTAGCTTATATATCTATTATTCAGTTGATTGCTTCCTAACTCTAATTGTTTATAATATTAGCTTTAACATGATGTTAAAACAAGTCTTGTAAATGCAAAGAACAAGTTATTTGTCTGCAAAAGCTTTGTTCTTTGTGCAAGGAAAACCAATAGCCTTCTGCCTTTATTAACATTGTTAAATTATTCTTCCCGGATGATATCTTTTTATTGGAAGTTTCTGTTCGCTATATATAATAAGGTATAAGAAGATCTATTTATTAGCCCCTCCATCCAACAGTTCTGCTATTTTCTTTTTCAAATTAAGCTTTATAATTTCATCTTGCTGTAATTCTATCTCTACCATAATTTTGGCATTTCCTAGTTTATATCTGATACCTTCGTTATCAGAATTTCTCTGTTCTCGTTTGATACTATATAAAAGGGAAAAATCATAGTCTAGCGCTATTGAAATATTGTATAATGTATCCGTGTCGATGCTTTTCCTTGTCAGTAAGTAATCTACACTTTGAGGCTTAACATCCAACCGTCTTGCGAGTTCGGCCTTTGTAACCTGTCTCTCAGACATCACATTTTTGATAATTTCACCTATGTAAATATTGCTTTTTTTCATTTGCATGAAAGTACAACATAATCTGAAGAGTTAGGTTTATAGGTATAAAAGAATATCTGTCTATTTTTGTATTTTGTTCATAATTTATTTGTTTTATCAGATAAATTAGGATATATTTGCAGCGAATCACCAAGAGGGGTGAAGCAAAACTTTCCGGTAGCGGGAGAAAAACAGAGTGAAACATAACATTTATATTATTACTATTATTCATTTAAATTTTGAGATTATGAAAAAGAAACTCATGATGGTAGCAGTGCTCCTGGGTGCTTTGTCACTGGGAGCTTGCGTTGATAACAACGAATCAGCTTCTGTGGAGGCGGTACGTAATGCGAAAGCTGAACAGTTGAAAGGCTTGGCAGCATTGGCAAATGCGCAAGCTGAGGCTACAAAAATTACAGCTGAGGCTGAGGCAGCATTAAAAAATGCACAAGCTGAATACCAGAAAGAAATGACTGAAGAGGCTAAACAGAAATTTGCTGTTGATATTGAAAAAATTAAAGCCGAGGCAGAAAAAGCAATTGCTGAAGCAAAGAAAGCTGCTTCTGAGGCTGAACTGGCTATTTTAAAAAATGCTGATGAACGTGTTCAGTGGTTATACGGACAGTATACTACGGCTGCTGATGAATTGGCTACTTTGAATGAAAACTTTCTTACCAAAACAGCTGGTCTTGCTCAATTAGAAGCAGGTATAACTACAGCAGAAGCAAATGCTAAGATTAACACTATTACTTTGAATAGAAGTATCGCAGCGGAAACTGCTAAATTGGAGGTTCTGAAAGACCCAGCTAATGCAAATATTGATAAGGATGCACTTAACGCTAAAAAGACAGCTGTTTATCAAAAATATGAGTTAGCCAATAGTACAGTGATGAATAATGAAGGTGCTGCTTTGAATGCAGACGCCAAGGGTATTCAGGAGGCTATTGATGCTTTGGATAGAGATGCTATTGATGCGGTGAATAATCTTTATAGTAATGTGGTTGCATTTACTGGGTATGAATATTTGAGCTGGGAGACTACTTCTGGATTTACTTCTCGTAGCTTGCCATCAGGAGCTTATGTAAGTGAAGCTCAAAAACTAAATGCTGAAAACTATTTTGCAACGAACTTGGAAGATGCAGCAAATGCTTTGGGTACATCAGCTGATACTAAAGATAAAAATACTGCTTATGGCCGTCTTGCTGCTGCTAATGCACAGTTGGAAGATGCAAATAAAATGGGTGAAACGACAGATGCTGAAAAGGAAGCTAAGAAGCAAGCTATAAAAGATGCAAAGACTGCAATTGCTTTGGCGAAAGATGAGATTGTGAGGGCACAAGCTTCTTATGATGAAGAAAAGGCTGCTTCTGATGAATTTACGGCTGCTCTCGCTGCTGTTGATGTAAAAGCATATAATGATGCGGTTAGTGCAATTGTAGCATTGGTTAAAGCGAATGAAACTGTTGCTAAGGCATTTAATGATGCAAATGAGACTCCGATGAAACTTTGGAATGAATACAGTGTTCTCAATACACTTTATAATAATAGTCAGAATCTTGAAGAATTAATTGCTCAATGTGAATATGAGATTGCTTATGCTAAAGAGCAGATTAAATTCTATGAGGCTAATATCACAAATGCTGAGGCCCAATTAGCTAAAGGAAAAGAAGAATTGGCTAACCTGGAAAAAGAAATTGCCGCTAAAAAAATTATTGTTGACAATGCAAAAGCTGCGTTAGACGCAGAATTAAACGCTGAATAATTCCTAAAGTAACGGCAAAGACAACAAATTAAAAAAAGTATCGTATGAAAATAAAAAGACTTTTAGTGTTGGCCGTTCTACCCATGCTGTGTCTTGCAG
>PPYF01602751.1_pt1 | contig 42849 bp, 44 predicted proteins | sample 1559871 | NCBI WGS metagenome assembly PPYF01 (sample SAMN08240021, study PRJNA423297) | Human gut metagenome, whole genome shotgun sequencing project.
CCCCCCCATATTCACGTTATATTCATTTACCGCTTGACGATAACAGCCATTTCCATCATCAAATAAACCCCAAATATTCATTGGTATTCCTTTATCAAATCCGATTTAACGCCTTCCACTCACTTAATGTAAAAGTGGAAATACTATGTTTCTTAGCAAACTCAAATTCACCTTTACAACCACGGCTAGATTCCCAATTAGGAGACAATACTAAAATGTCACAATGGCCAAGTAGACTTAAACAAATGTCTAACCCTCGTTGGTAATCGTCACCAGTCAAATATACATATCCAAAGTTATGAATGGGGGAAATATAGTCATGACTGGTATCATTTAAAACCAAATCCCCCATGATCACATCAATCTTTTTACGATTGCTTTCTTTGCCCCCATATGGATGGGCGACATATACTAATTTTTTCTTCATAGCATCAACCTTTCAACGTTTCAATATGTACCCAAATCCCTGTTACTGGATTCCAATACTTTTCTGTAATTTCACTACAGACTTGAGCATCATCATTCCAGTAATTCAACTTGGTCATACAGTCCTTAAATAATTTAATAAGATTATCTGTATCTGGCCGAGTGGTTTTCCAATGTGGCGCTTTGCAATTCGCTTTACCGAAACACCACTTGGTAACCAATCGAATAGGTCCCTCTAAAGGTTCACTAGGAACATGATCAGCTAAACCATCTAAAAATATTTGTTTAGCTTGTTTCAACTTATCAGATTCATAAAAAATAGGCTTACCATGTTGTGTATTTACCTGCTTGGTTTGATGTGTAACAGTAGGGACCTTTTTAAGAGGAATGAAAAATTCAATAATCAATAACCAATCCCCCTTTATTGAGAATTTAATTGATAATAACCAATACAATTTTTAAAGCCCTTTTGTAATGTAGGGTTCAACCTAAGGGGAAGAGGTAAGAAAAGGATGATTTTAGAAATCCTTTTCCTTACCCCCTTAGCTTGAATCCACCTTACATTGGGACACAAACAATAACAAACATACCTATATATATATATAAGGTGTGTTGTTACTATTGTTAACCTATTGTAAATGTAAATATGTTAACAATCATCAACCTTAAATAACTCGCCTTTATCGATATTAAAAATTGGTGTTTCTCTTAAATATCGACGAACGGTCATTTCACTAACTTCCATAATTTCGGCTACTCGTTTAATATCTGCTCTGCCATTAAATCCATTTTCAGCAGCGGCAATATTAAAAGCATCTACCAATTGCTCTTTTTTCTTTTCTTTAATGGCCTGCTTGCGTTTATTCATCTTGTCTAATCCTTTAGACTGCGGGCTATCAAATTGAGCCATTGCAAGGAACCCGTTTGTATCCACTTTGTGAATAGGGTATTCAAACCATAAGTCCACCGGTTTAAACTTCGGATATTCTCGGAGTGTTCCTTCCATTCGCCATGCAGTACATTGGCTAGTATCAATAGGAGCATCTTGGAGTTTATCCTCGTTCATGTTCTCGAGTTCAAGTTCTAGTAAGTCAAGTAATGCATCTGGATCACGAGCGAATACACCAGAACCGGATGCACGGTCCATAGACCGCTTACCAGTTTGGCTCCCCTTTGAATGGTGATGACAATAAATGACTGCGCATTTAAGTTCAGTACATACCTTGTCAAACTGATTACAGAAATTCGCCATTTGATCAGCGCTGTTTTCGTCACCTGTAATAACCTTATAGATAGGGTCAATAATGATAGCCTTATAGTTACGCTTTTGAGCCCTACGGATAAGTTTGGGAGCCAATTGGTCCATTGGTAAGGACTTACCCCTCAAATTCCATATGGATATGTTCCCAATGTTTGTTGGTGATTGTCCAAGGGCCTCATATACATCTTTAAAGCGATGCAAGCAAGATGCCCTATCAAGTTCCAAATTGACGTATAGAACCTTACCTTGTGTGCAATCAAATCCAAACCATGGCTTACCTTCGGCAATGGAAATGCATAATTGAATTAACGCAAATGATTTACCTGCTTTAGATGGTCCAGCAATGAGCATTTTGTGTCCTTCTCGAAGAATCCCTTCAATTAATGGCGGTGCTAGGTCTGGCATGTTATCCCATAATGCGTCAAGTTCTTCCGGTTCTGGTAAATCATCATTAACGGATGCGATCCATTCTTCCCATTCCTTATAGTTTTCTTTACCAATATTGGTTGCCATAAGGAATTGGGGTTTACCATCACGCATAACGCCCGGCATTCGAGATAATCGGCTAGGGTTACGATTCTTTTTATCTGGCTTGAAGCCATTTTTTTGAGCAATGGAATATATAAAGTCAACACGCTTTCTGTATTCCTCATAGGAGTAAGCATCAACTTTAACGATGGCATGAATTGATTTACCGCCACTAAATACCATAGCTGCAATTGGTAATTCTAATTGTTCAAGAATGGCTTTTTGTTTTCCAAGTGACATATTGTCAGATTCCAAGAGCATATACCGAAATGCGGTTACGTTATCATTCTTAACACCTTTACCATCAATCGGGTTAAATCGAATCCATGCGCCCATTTCTTTGTTAAAGCTGCCGAATACGTTTTCTAATTGTGTCGTACCGTTAATACCATCTATAATTTGTTGTACCGTACGGCTATAATTTCCCATCGTAGGGGACTGTTTACCGTCTGGTAAGGTAAATGTATTGACGACATATCCAACATATTCCTCTGGCTCAAATAACGTGGTCAAATAGGTAAGTATATCCCGTTTACGTTGCTCTAAAGGATAGGATTTAGGAATTGTAACATCTGATTCTTCAATCCAGTTCTTATCAACAACTTGATATTGTTCCGGAGTTGTGGCTAATACCATGGAGTCAAAACTTAATGCCTCATTATTTTCAAGTTTACGTTTCGATGTCCATCCATTTTCTTTTGCCATTTGAGTGATCGTGGCTCCGGTAACAAGCTTTCCGGTGTACCTACCAAATGACTCCCATTTAGCAGCACATTCGCCTTCATGGAATCGTTCTCCATCATCTGCAGACCATTCCTCCCATACAAACATAGGATAGCCCTCTTGATGGAGAGCAAGTCCTACGTTTAACCATTCCTCATAGGAGCATTGAGCAGGGTCTATATATTCGAGTAGTTCTCGTAAATCAATTTTGCTTTCCATGTTAACTCCTTACCATTGAGGAACGAATTCTTCTACAGGTGGCTTGTATGTAGCAGGCACTACACCTTTAGGAATGCGCCAGCCACTAGCACTAATACGGCTAATCATCTTAGAGGCTTGGTTATTGGTCCATGTTCCTACATTTTTAAATCCTTTGTTTTCAAGGAATCTAATTTGTTTAGGGGTAGACAAGCCTTCTTCACGACGTTTTTGTAATCTATCAATGAGCATAGATGCTTTGCCAGCGTCTTCAATGTTGTCACCATTGATACCAAATTGCTCAAGAGTTTTCTTTTGACTATCCGTAATTGCACTCATTTGCCAACCAAAGGCTGGTGTGTAATGAGTGAGGTCTTCCGCTTGAATAGAAAATTCAAATTGCAATGGATCAACAAGTTGTGCTTTTTTCTTACGCATAGCAGCAAGTTCTTTTGCAAGTGCCTCTTCACGTTGAGCCAATACATCAGATTCTGCATCCTTTTCGCATTCTTCAAGGTCCATTCCTTTTTCTTCAAGAATTTCCGTCATGCGCTTGGCCACATCATCTGATTTAGCGATTAAATGAGCAGGTCTACATAATTCGTGACGTTCTACATGCCATAGAAAATCTAAAATTAATAGATGGTCTTTACCCGGTGAAAGACGTGTACCACGTCCTATCATTTGACAATACAAGGCACGAGACCGAGTAGGACGTAATACAATAACACAATCAACGCTTGGGCAATCCCAACCTTCCGTGAGCAGCATTGAGTTACAAAGTACATTATATTTACCTTCAGCAAATGCTTGAGTAATTTCAGTACGGTCTTGGCTTTTACCATTTACTTCTGCTGCTTTAAATCCTCGCTCATTAAGAATTTCACAGAATCGTTGACTGGTAGCAATTAATGGTAAGAATACGACGATTTTTCTATCTCTGTATTCCATTAATTTATTGGCTATTTCTTCTAAGTAAGGCTCTAATACCCTACCAATATCCCCTACGGCAAAATCACCAGTTGAAATCTTAACCGATGATATATTCAATGTGAGTGGTAATGTTTGCACCTTAATCTTAGATAAGAAACCCTCTTGAATGGCTTTAGGTAACGTGTACTCAAATGCTAAACTTTCAAATACACGCCCTAAATTCTTCATGTCCGAGCGATCTGGTGTAGCCGTAACACCCAATACTTTTGCTTGGTCAAAATAATTTAAAATAGCTTGATAGCTACTAGATACAGCATGATGTGCTTCGTCAATGATAATGACATCAAAGTACGTTTTACTGAACATGGACAATCGCTTGTCTTTACATAACGTTTGAACAGAACCGACTATGATGCGGTCCCATTTACCTATGCATGATTGCTCAGCCTTTTCCATCGCAGTCGTAAGCCCTGACGCACTCATAATTTTGTCAGAGGCTTGTTGCAATAGTTCTTCACGATGCGCAAGGATAAGAACACGCTTACCCCTGCGAACCGCTTCCTCAGCAACTTTGGCAAAACAGATTGTTTTACCTGTACCAGTCGGAAGAACCAATAATGTCTTATTAACCGTTTCCCATTCATGCCATATCGAATCTACAGCTTGTTGTTGATACGGTCTAAGTTCCATTAGAATGCACCATATCCATTTGCTTGAGCATTAGGGTTTGCAAAGCATTTTTTAATTTCGTTACGAGTACCATTATTACCGTCATTTTTCACATAGCCTTGCTGTGTTAGCTCACACATAGCAGATTTACCCATTAATTGGTCAGGGTCAGGATTATAGTTTTCACCTTTTTTTGCAAGTCCTACAGCCATAAATAGTTCTGTAACTTTCCAGATTGTAGATTTCGTATAGAAAAGGTTGTGAATCAATTTTGTTTTACCTTGATCACCACCATCTACTTCGAGGGTAATTTGAGCCTGTGGACAAGATGGTAATTTGCTACCTTCTTTAGGTTCATAGAATTTTTTTGCTACATCTGTGATTACAAATGGATACGTACCAGCTTCAAGTAACGTATATTCACGTTCTTCCGCTAAAATAGGTTGGTCAAATGAATATACTTCTTCTGCTTTACCGAATGTTTCAAAATTGCTTTGTTGTGCTGTCATAATAATTAATTTCCTTTCTTAATTGCTTCAACAATATTTGGCCAGAATTTGATAATCCATCCATTAACGAATTCTGGATCATAATTTTCAAATGGTGTACCAGCTGGATATTTACCACGAGCTATAACTACCGATTGAACTTGTTCTAATGTAATACCATCTTTAACCATTAAGTCTTTTAACGGTTTAGGAATAGCCGTTTCAACTAATGGTGTTTCGTTTTTGTTGGTGTCAACATTTTCCTGAGGTGGTGTTTTTACAGGTTGTGTTGTAGTAACTTCTCCAACTTGTTCCTTGGTAGCATTCATTACTTCTGGAGCATATTCATTATTAGCGGCTTGCGCTATTTCTTGTACTGCAGCAGTTGGTAGAATATCATCAGGAATAACATGAGCGATTTGACTATATTCAAATGGCATCATATCTGGTAATCCATGGCGGTTTTTAGCATCCCACGCAGGATTATGGGTGGCATACATCAACCGTTTACCATTGGTTGCTTTCTTTTTGTTTGTCTGAGTTGTGATGATTTCATTTTTATAATTGGCAAAGAGTACCATGTCCGCCCACTCTTTAATAAGTGGAGACGTTTGACTGCCTGTCTTTTTGCCAAGCTTCAATTCAAAGCGATCATATGCGCCTAATTCATCTGGTTGTTCAAATTTACGGATTTGAGCGTGAGCAGTAAGTACTACGTTCATACCTGCGTTGATAACTTCATCAAGTAGATTTAGAAACCGGCCCATTTCTTCACGCACGAATACATAACCGTTACCATAACCAAAGTCTTCAATGCCAGATTTGTTATGTTTAGCACAGATATACTCAACACATAACTGTTCCGCCCAGTCGATAGTGTCAATGACTAAAGTCCGATAGAATCCCGGCATTGTTGCAAATTCCTTAACAAAGGAAATTAGCATTTGCCATGATGTAGGTTTATCTGTACGAGCTACATCTAAATGGTCTGTGCTACCCTCTGTATCAATAAATACAGGAGAGGGAAAATGACTGGCGAAGGTTGTTTTACCAATCCCCTCGGTGCCATACACAACGACCTTCTGCGCTCGTTTTCGTTTACCTGTTGTAATATTCATTAAAAATCACCCCATTCATTTTCAGGTTTAGTTTCATTAACTGGTGCCGCCACATTACTGTACTCTTCACCTTTGATGTGGCCATCTTCAATAATGATGGAACATTCATCTTGGTTATTAGTAACACGAGTCGCAATGACTTGTAGGCCTTCCGATTCAAGCCATGCGCCAAATTCTTTCATAGTATCTACATCCATTTGTTCAAGTTTATCCATAAGTACAAATCCACACTTAGGATTTAAGGCTCTAACAATGGCCGTAGCCACTTTGAGTTGTTCAGCACCGGACATGCAGTCCCATTGACGATCATTGTAAATAAGGACACCATCTTGGATAGATAATCCCGGCAAAGGCATTTGTACAGATTCAAGCAGCTTATTTTTATCTTGTCTGATGGTTTCAAGTTCACCAGTCAAGTTGTCATAATCTGCTTTATAATCAGCAGCTTCCTGCAATGCTCTTGCACGTTCTTGATTAGCACGTACCTTTTGATTGATAGCATCAACATTTTTGATTTGCTCCTCGAGTTCAGTCGTAGATTCATCTTCGAGGTCTTTCGCTGCCGTTGTTGCGATGTCATAATCTTCCGCTAATTGTGCTTGTTTAGCTTGCAATTCTTCGAGTTTCTTTTGTGCTTCATCAACCAAGTTATTAACAGTAACCATTTGAGCTTGAATGGCCGACACATTGTTCCGCTTTTTTTGGTTCTCTGCATTTTTCAATAAGATGGTTTGTTGTTGTTGGATAAGTTCCGATGCGCTAATTGGTTCAAGTGGTACATCATCATAACCAACTAATTCTTTAGCGTACTTGTCTTTCTGAGTGGCAATTTGCCCTATAGAATGACGTTTTGCATATACCTCTTGGTGTTTACCTTCGAGTTTGTTCAATTCGTCTTCTACGCCCAATAATTTTAATAATTCTTGGGCCTTTTCTTTGTCACTCATTTCCATGAATTTAGGAAGGTCTAAGGCTAATTGTCCAATAAACCCATCTAAAATCCGTTGACCAGATTTTTTACCTTCTGGATCAACGACTTTTAATGTGCTGCTATTGCCACTACGTGTAACAACTAGTCCATTAGATAACTTAACTTCTAATTTAGGTGGATTGTAGCTTCCATCACGTACTGCACTAGATGGTTCAAATTTCGCACCGCCTAGTGTCCAAGCAATGGCATCAAGGATAGATGTTTTTCCTTGGCCATTCTTCCCACCAATAATGGTTAACCCATTAGGTGATGGTTCATAAGACACAGCTTTAACACGTTTTACATTTTCTAATTCAAATGAATTAATTTTGATTGATTCTCCCATGCATTTGCTCCTTATTCTTGAGTACCAGCCAATAACAAGTAATTAGTTAATTCAGATTTAATTGAATCGGTTTCAGATTTAATAGCATCTTTAACATAACGATTCATGATTGGACAAGATAACTTGAACGATAACTTGTCCCCTTCATCTTTAGGCTTAATGATGTCTAATTGCACTTCGATTTTTTGAGTAAATTGACTTTCATTAAGAATGACCATATTTACGAAGATAAAACGAGGCATCTTTAAAGTACCTTCCGCTTCTTTTACTTTGATGCTCATAACATAGTTATCATCATCAGTTCGAGTAAAATCACCTTCCGTTTGTGTTACGTATTTGAAGTTTCTAACAGCAATTAAAAGCTTTTCGTAATCTTCGATTTCATGTTCATGAATTCGGAGTAAATCAAGCATTTCTTTTTGCGTTAAACTTAAACCAAAGATGGAATCCCATTCTTTGAATTGTTCGCTTTTTTGAAATGCATATACAATTTTGTCTTGCGTACGATCTGTTACGGTGCAGTCTGTTACTGCTACAACCTTTCTATCTGAATATGTAATAACAGATTTTTTAGGGTCGCCTTTAGCTTTTACGCCTTTAACGAATGATTCAGCACTACTAAGTTCATATCTAAATCCGTGATATTGAAATACATCATTGGCTTCGCCATGACGAATAATAACTTCACCATTTGCCGCTTGTACATTTAAGTTAAATTTTTCTTCCATTGTGTTAACCTCTCTTTTCTGTTGTTGAATTAAATGTTAGAACTTCCAATTCTGGCTTTTCGTTGACATCGACTTTTACGGTGAAGTCATCCGCATAAGAACCGATAGCACGACGTGAGATAGCTGGTAACGTTGATTTGATATTGTAACCAAGTTCTACGATAGTATCAGTATCTGGAACTCGTAACATTTCAATATTGATGGTGATTTTAGCTTTCTGACCCTTTGAAATTTTTCGTAATGCATCTTTGTACATTTCCTCAAATTCAGCTTCTAACTTTCCATCACAAATATTAGTTAGATTTAAGACTTGTTGTTTTTCATTCATTTGTTTTCTCCTTACTTTTTAAAATTTGAATAATGTCATAAAAAGGATCTTTGCTATCCATATCTTTATAACGTTCGTCAAAAATAATTTGTTTTTGATACGTTTGCATTGTTCCGATGCAAACTTGAAGATATAAGACTTTGTTATCGTCTGATATATTTTCTTTAACAAATCCAATTGTTGCACCAAGAAGTACTGCTAATACTTCTTCATTATTTTCAAAACTGTCTTTGTTATAGCTAATTCCTATATTTTTATCTGGATTAGCTTCATCTATTAAGATTTCAATGCGTTTCATTTGTCCTCCGTGGTATAATTACCTTAGGTTTTTACCTAGCCCGCTAGTCTTTCCAATTGCTATTAGCGGGCGTTTTCTTTTTCATATGCATCAGCGAATACCCAAACAAGTCCGCCTGTAATGATTTGCAATAAGAATTGAACAAACCCAATTCTATCGATTTCTAGGCTTCCCATGGATCCAATAATCCATATAAAAGCCGCCCATTTTAAAGCAGTAATCATAACTTCAACTCCTCTCCTGCTATAACCAGTAATTCACTGGTTATTTTTCGTATAATTATTTTTAACTTTTCATTTTCTTGTAAAAGTTCATCACGCTCCTTTTCTAACTTCCTGTATTGTAGTGGACTGTATTCATCTACAATCCCTACAAGTGCCTCGACTTCTTTTTTATTGAAGCGGACGCCCGGAAGCCCTTTTACTTCATGTAGGATGCCACGTTCCCTAAGATTGTTGACGCTGCTTTCACTGCATTGGAGCAGTTCGGCAACATCCTTTATTGTGTAAACAATAGGTTCCATTATTTTTCATCTTCATAAATAACTTTTGTATAACTACTTACTAAAGGATGCCGTGCATTACGTTCGCTAAGGAATGCTTCATTATCACGAATAGTTACTTCACGATAATTTCCATCTTTAGTCGCCTTATTCTTTAAAAGTGCAGTGATTACTTTAATAGGCCCTTGTAAACATTCTTCAAAAGTCTGTTCAAAACTTGCGGATTCTATTGATTGTTTAGAATCCGGATATTTTTCATCCAGTGCTTCATACTGTTTAATTAATTCTGGAAGTGCCTGTAGCACAGAATCTGTTTCCATTACTCTTAACAAGTAAATTTTTAAAGCATTTTTAATTTCTTGCATAATGTGCCTCCATTTTTGCCATTCTATCTGCTTCACGACATTCTCTGATTTTGCCGTGGATAGATTTTTTATAAAGTTTGCTTGTATGCCGTTTTGCGAAATAATCTTTAATGATCTTTCGCCAATATTGTCCATACTCAGCATTACGACCAGCCCAACCGAATACAGTTGATGTGTTTCCATAGACTCTATTGGCTATGGATAAATCTTGTTTGTTTTGTACTAGCATGTTTCATCTCCTTTGCATTACTTTTTAAATATTATTGATGTGATTTTAAATCACTATACTTTTTAAAAAAAATAGACTTAACCTCAAGGTTTGATAAATGTAAGATTTCTGTTAATTTTGCAATTTCAGATGCCGTAAATTCGGTTACTCCATTGATTTTATTGTATAGTGTGTATCTCGTAATATTAAGCTGATTTGCTATCCACGAGATGCGAAATCCTTTTTCAATAATCACGTCTTTTAAACTCTTCATCTATTCACCCCCTTTTGAAGCGTGATTTTTAATCACATCTATAATATACCCTAAGGGTGATTATGTGTCAACAATAAATTACAAAAATGTTGATTTTTTTTCACATATATAATATATTTACTTTGTAAGGGGCATTAAAAAGAAAGGTAAAACCCATGAAACTATATGCCAATATCAAAGCTTTACGAGAAAAATTAGAACTATCACAAGAAGAATTAGCTCGTCAAGTAGGATATAAAGATAGAACAAGCATTGCTAAAATTGAAGCTGGGAAAATTGATATACCACAATCTAAAATTTATGCATTTGCAAAAGCCTTGCATGTTTCTCCAGAAGAGTTAATGGGCTTAAATAATGATTCATATTACATAGATCCGGAGGTGGCTGAATACGCAAATAGATTGAAGGACAATCCTGATATGCGATTGTTGTTTGATGCAGCTGAGGATATGTCAAAAGATGATATTGATTTTGTTGTTAATTTAATTGAGGGATTAAAGAAACGTGAGGGAAAGTAGAATGAAGAAGTTATTAATATTAATTTATATATTATTTATTCCTTTATCATGTAATGCAATTTCTTTAAATGAATTGCGTAATAATCCAAATCAGTATACATTAGTGTATTCAGACCAAATGCATGAAGCGTATGTTGATAATTCAACGATTGTTGTATCAAGATATAATCCGCCATATTATGCTATTAACACTACTGTATATTCTATATGGTACGATGAAAACAATATTGTAGAAGCGAATCAGACTTCTTTTTTTAATTATGATAGAAGTTTAAAAATGTTAGCATTAAAATTTGGAGAAGTTAATGATTTAGCAAGAGAATTTACAAATGATAATGGGGTAAAGTTTAAAATAAATACTTTAATTCGGTATGATTTAAATGGAAATAAAATTTCCTCTATATCTTCTTTCCCATTTGGGAAATCCCCTTCTGGTAAAGCTCCTATATATTCTCCGAGTTACGAAGTTGCAATGTATATATTTCATAAATCATATAATATGTATTTTAACGAACCTTTATCTAATTAATTCTATCAGGGGAGAGTGTTGTTATGTCTATTAACTTGATCTATACGCAATTAAAGAAAACACAAACAGCAGTAGTACGCCTTAACGAAGATGGCAGTCATTCTATACTGGTTAATTTAAATAAGCCTTTTGATGCTCAACGAGTTAGTATACTACACGAATTAGGACATATTAAACACAATGACTTTCATTCTAAAGAACATATCAATCTAATAGAACGGATTGCTCATGATAGAGAATTAGATGAAGATATAGATGAGGAATTCTTTTATCACGTGGTTAATAGCAAGGACGTGTAACTATGCAATGCAATATGACGGTTCGCAAAAAAGATGGCAATTACCAAATAATTGTCAGCTATAAAGACGGGATAAAATGGAAGCAAAAATCCAAACAGGGTTTTGCTACTCAAAGGGAAGCAAAACTTTATGGGCAAAAAATTATTGAGGAATTAAAAAAGACTGTCACCAATCCACTTGATGACAGTCTTAAAAATATTACATTTATTGAATTGTGTGAATTGTATATGCGGGAAAAGATTGGTATATCAGAAAATACAAAATTAGTATATCAATATATCATTAAAAATCTATCTGTATTGCATCAAAAACGTGTTAGGGATATATCACATCAGATAATATTCAAAACGCTCTCTGACATTGAATTTGCCAATCGTACAAAGAATATGCACATCACTTTCCTAAAGTCTATTTTTAATTTCGCTATTAAACCATATCGAATTATACGATCTAACCCTGTAGCAGATATTAAACGTTTTACAACTAAAACATATAAATCATTAACAACTTTTACCATGGATGAAATGGATTTATTGTTAAAAACATATATAGATAATAAAAAGCTATATACCCTACTATGCATTGCTCGATATACAGGGGCTAGATATGGAGAAATTTTAGCCCTAACATGGCTTGATATAGACTTGGCTTATAATACCATTCGAATTAACAAACAATGGTCTAGGACGTCAAATAACACATTCGGAGTAAAGGAACCGAAAACAAGAAATAGTATTCGAACTCTTCCTATTCCACCTATTCTATCAAATATATTATTAGAGTATAAATCAATCTCTAATACCGAGCGATTATTTAATATTAATACTAGCAGTACTGGTAATGTTAATTATGCTATTAGAACGATAGTTCCCAATAAAACTATCCATGCATTTCGTCACACCTATGCAACAACACTTCTTGCGAATGGTGTTGATATTAAAACAGTAGCAAGTTTACTTGGTGACAATATCAATACTGTAATGAATGTCTACGTCCACTATTCAGATGAGATGCGCAAGAACGCCGCACAGGATGTATCAAAAATTTTTGGGTGAATTTTTGACGAATTTGTGACGAAATAAAAATAAACCTTATAATATCAAGGCTTATTAGCTTAAATCTCATATCTAACTTAGTATACCATAATATGACCGCATTTTAACATATATAATTAAATTTCAGTAATAATCATTGTGGCCAAGTTTTTACATAATACGATTATATACAAAAATCATTAATAATAACATATAAATTTTGACGTTTATTTGACGGCAAAAAAAATAAGGGGTACCGATTGGGTACCCCTTTTGTTGTAATTTACTATTCAATATTATGTTTAGTGGTAAAATTTGCGATTTTTACTTCTAAACTAATTCAGTTAGTCTAAACAATTTACCATTTCTGAAGAGCATTTCACATCGATGGTTGTTTTCATCGACTAGTGTTGCTTCAAATAAACCTTCTTCCGGAACTTGAATATCTTCTGCGAAATTGTAAGTCTTTCCGTTAAATTCAAATGTCTTTGCCATAATTTTTCACCTCATTGTAATATTGCGCCGCCAATATCGATATTGTAAGCGTCAATTATCTTTTTTCGTAGTTTTCTAAATTCTTTACCATGTCCTTTAAAATGACACTCAATAGTGGCGTGTGCTAACTCATGATAGATTGTATTTAGTTCAATATCTTTATCGTGATTATCCTTACTTAACTCAATCAAGCAAGAATCATCATTATACCAATATGTTATGCCTAATAGCTTTTTACTTCTTCCGATATATTTATGTATTAACAAATCAGGTTTAAAAGAATAACCCAATGCCTCAATATTGGCTATTGCTTTTAGAAATATATCAGCATACGGCATCATGTCATCGTCGAGATATAGTGTACTGATTTTATCACCCCCATTAACTATCATCTAATAGTTGACTGTTGCAAACCGTGCAACTCGGAGATAATTGGATCACCATTCCTTTACTGTATACAGAACGCTACCACCTTCAAAATGCTGTCCGTCAAAGTGTGCTAGTACTTCAACCTTGCCTGCTTGATAGCCAATCGTTTCATAGGCTTTACTATCTAATACTGTCACACCAGCTTTAATCTTATGTGCTTTGTTTAGGTTGATTTTATAAACGTCTACCTTTTGTTTATCCGTATTAGCAACTACTGCGGTTCTATCCGCCTTTTCCGTTGCTGCTTTAGGTAATGCTGGGTCCTCATGTTTGATAGCCCGTTGCGTTTGTTTGGCCGCCTGTTCTACTGTAGGAGCCTGCACATAATAGGTGGTTACCGGTTGAGCAGTTTCCATTTTGGAAATAACTTGTTTGGCCTCATCTTTGGTAATATGAATAGCATTAGCCAGTTTTACAGGATCTTTTACTTGCTCCTGTTTTAATAACACAGGCTTTTCAACCTGATGTGAATTATATATAGATACCCCTACAATAGCTAAAATAATTAAAATTAGCCCTATTAGTAATGTTTTATGTCGTTTTATGTAACATAATACCTTAAAAGTCCAAAGGCTCATCATAGACCCCTTTCTTGCATTTCTTGCGAGAACATTTCTAATGCTTGTGCTTTTTCTGCATCGAATCGTTCAACAAGATTTTCACGCAACCAACTAGGATTACCTTCATAGTTCCATGGATGCAACTTTCGCTGTTCATATGCACCATTAATTAAATCCCAATCGAATTTAATATCGTTTACATAAGATAAGTTCCAATCAGGCTCCCAACCCGGAACATATTGCATTGCCTCTTTAAAAAGATTAACAACTTCACCCGGACCATATTGAACGGCCGCAGAAAATACAACATCACGCAATGCTCGGCTATGTTTATTTACATCAAATAATTGATTGGATAATTCACTACACGCCACATCATAATAAGCATATTTAATGTAGTCGTGCTGCATTGCCATAAATCCATTAGGGTCTATGGTTCCTAGTTCTTGCCATTTGTTTATGAATTCATCAGAATTGATAGGGCCTGCGCTTTGAAGGGCTCGTGCATAATCCTTGTAAAATCCATCCTCTTGACGCAATCCCCAACCAAGGAACGCATCCACACTCCCGCAATTGCTTGCTAATTGGTAGGCCCCATACGATACACCACCACGGTCCCCTTCACCGGTTGATACGATAGCTGGGTCCCCATTACTTTCATATGCCGCACTTAACTGTCCTAATTCAGCCATTTTCATTGCTCCTTTTCTTTGTCATTGCTTCCACCGTTCATGTACTGCGAACGCTTAACACCGCCAGTAGCACCAATATAGCCGCCTAATACACCGACTATTACACTTGCCAAATCCTTTTGTTCAAGATAAATAGTCATAATCAAGGCGACTGCTAATGCAAGCAAGGTGATAGTGTCCTCATAATTGATTTTCATTTAATCGCCTCTTTTACAGATTTAATAAATGTTATTAACTGTTTGACTAATCCGATTGCACGTTTAAACCACCTCGATTCCACCAATTCCAGTTCAATCATATTTTCAACACAGGATGCTAACTCAATTACAATGGGAATGAGGTACATTCCTGTGCTTAAAAATGTATCTAATCTACCTAAGAAGATAAATTCTACATCTGGTAATGTAAGTAAGATAAACGACAATACAAATAACCAAGGATATGATTTGACCAGTTTCTTTGTCATATCGGCTCGAAGCTTATTACTGACTAGGAATCTATGTTTCTTTCCGTTGATTTCAACATACCCCCATCCACGCCATAGTATGGCTAATATGGTATTAGTAACTGTACAGGGCCTATTTGTCGCAATATTAAAATTGCGCACCTCAACCAAGATGCGCAATATCGTATCAACAAATACCAATATCAAAGTACAAAATATAGCTAATGATATTTGTACAAGTTCATGTTCATTTAATCCCACCATAATAGGTGGTGGCGGAGCGAAGATTTCAATCATATGTTCCCTGTCCTTTCAATAGTTAATCTGTTTATTCTTTTACTAATTAAATTTTCTATTAGGATTTGTCCATCAATATTGAAAGCTATATGTGTATTTATAGCCATTCGTTTTGTAGTTACAGTAATTTCAATGTTTTTAGAACTAGGTATCGTTAATTCTCGTTCCATGGTGTCAATGGCTTCCATTAGAATCCTATACTTTCCTTTTGGTAAATATACGTACCATTTATTAAACGATTCAACATTACGTGCTTCCCATTTCCATGTATTGAATGTAATTGGGTCATATTGAACATACCCTTTATCACCGTTTGGTTTAACAACATTTAAAGGAGTTACATTTCCAGAAACTCTTGCATATAAATCCTGTCCATTAAAACGGACACGGATGTAATTACCACCCGTGTCCTGTGCATTTTCTGTTAAATTGTATGTTTGTATTTGCCCATTAGGTGTCTTGGTTTTGATAACTGCCATTATTCCACCCACAATTCTGCACCGTTTGCAAATAATAAATGTCCATTTAATTTGAATGTAGCAACTCGGCGCCATTCTAACGGAAATTCAGATGAATCATTATCAAACCGTATATACATGTCGTTTGAATTTGCGAAATATAGTTGACACCCTAATACACGATTATCATTAGAATTACTCCAAGGAATAGAAATACATGTGCCCCAACATTTTCTCCCACCAATCATAACCTCGTTAGCCTCACCAACTTTTAGTCCAGTAAATTTTGATGGAGATTTTACAAAATCGTCAGGGTTGTATTTAGGTCCACTAATAATATCTACAACTAAATTACCATTTATGGTATCCCCGCTTTTCTTTACATACGTTTTTTCGGCATCTTCTTTTAACATTAGTCCGCCAGTATTGGTACCGGATACATCGTCCTCAGTTAATACTTTAAAAGTTTTGTTTTTGTTCTTGTCGTAGTAGCCTAACGATGTGCCGAGAAATACGGTACGGTTATCACTCATGCCAAATTCCATACTATTGCCAGTAGACATCTTAACCGCATGATGTGCTGCGCCGTTTGTATCTGTTACTTGCACAGATGTATTATTGGGCATGATAATAGGGCCCTTCATCTTGCCGCCACTCAACCCTAAATAATCAAGGTTTTTCAATCGTTGCATATTGATTGAGTTTTCAAAATCGTAATTTGGGTCACCTACATAAATATCAACTTGGTGACGTTTGTTAGGCTTTTGAGTAAGCACAGAAAAATAGAACTTGCCATTGTAATACGCAATATCTTCAATTTCAGTTTCACGATTGATTTCAATGATCTGTTTAACCGTCCCAAACGGAGTACATTCAACCAAACTGCCTAGTGTTGCTGACATAATAGCTCCATCGAGCATGAAGGCGCCATTATTATTCATGTCAGGATATACATAATCTACTTGATAGCTTTTTAGTTTTTTAAATTCATCATTATACAAATTGATAGTTCGCACTCGTTGATTGCCAGCAATAGGAACGATACTTACATAGGTGCGTGTAATTGGATCATAGTCAATGTTGAATACTTTTTCTTGCAATGTAATGGTTTTTTCTATTGCCATAGTATCGGCATTGATAACCGTCAAATTGTTGCCGTTTTTTAGTCCGTTGGCGATGTAAATCTTATTGGTAAAGCGATTGTACGTCATCGTATTACAATGCCCTAGACGCTCAGAATCCGTGAATTTATAGGTGCCTACTTTTTCAAATGTATCAGGATTGAGTTCATAAAGAATTTGATTAGTACCTTCACCATTAATACAGGCAAGTACAAATACATTCTTTTTAGAATTGTAAGTAAACCCTTGGCATTGATTTACTTCCGCATCATACGTAATGTTTTTCACAAATGCGATATTGGATGCCCCTTTTAGCATTGGTGTTTCAGTTGGGTAATACGGCTTGATATTGGTATATACACCCATATCCATAACAGAACCTACTGTATTAAAGGTTAAGTGTTCAGTCAGTTTATATTGCCCATTTGGCACTAATAAGATTTTATTCTTTAGATTATCATTAGCTCGTTTAAATGCAGCCGTATCATCTGCTACACCATCACCAACTGCTCCGAAGTCTTTAACTGACACAATACCATTTAGTGATTCTTTACCAATGTATTTAGCATCAGCTTCAGATTTGGTTACAATTCCTTTGCCACCGGGTATTGCTATTTCTTCAGCTTTAGCAGCTGCTACCTCAGCACGTTTGGCTGCATCTTCCGCTTTCTTGGCATTGCCTACACTAGCAATTTGTTTGTTGTTAATATCGGTCTTAATGGCATCAGCTTTTGTAACTAAATCATTGATATTTTTCTTGTCAGTTTCTGCTTGTGCCGCATAAGATTTTGTATTATCCGCTAATGCTTGTGTTTTCTCAAATGTATCAGCACTTTGGATAAGAGCCGTATTTGCAGTCGCCAATTTATCGTCTACCGTTTGAGACAATGCATTGATATTGTCATTGATGGCTGTTAGTTTTGTCGCATTGTCTTGCACTTCATTTGCCTTAGTCTCTGCCGTAGATGCAGCTGCAATTGCTTTTTTAGCCGCCTCAATGGAATTATCGACTATATCACGTGCAACTTGATTTGGATCTTCATCAGCGCCTACACGAATTTGCAATGTGCGATCTAATTGTTCTTTTAATTCTTGTAGAATCAAAATAACCTTATCGCTCATATTTTCAATATGGTTATACGGCCATTTATTAGCAAGTTCTGTTGTTTGTGAAATTGGTGTTTGTCTAAACAATATAACTTTGTAATCAGCCGATAATGGATCGCCAGTACTTGGATATGTCAACGTTTTATTTTTTGCATCATATGCAATATTTCCTGTTTGCTTAAATTGTTTACCATCACTATTTACTAGAATAATTGAAACGTCTTTAATGTCGTTAAAATCATATGGCCAAATAAAAACCTTATTCACTCCATCACATTGATATTGAACAACTGGATTGTTGATTTGTGGAATCACAATATCCCGCCTTTCTTTGTTGCATATAAAGAGGACTACCTAAAACTAGGTAGTCCTTACTTTTATTTTTTCTTTTTCTTTTCTTTTTTAGTCTTTAAACGCTTGTCTAACAAGATTGACATGAATACATCTTCAATCTTGGCATCCGTATCAGTTAGCCCTACACGCAACAATGTCCAGAAAGCATCGGTTACGGTATCACTAAAACCAGTTACACGGTTAGAAACCTGACTGAGCGAACGGCCTACATCAACGATATCTTTATTGTCACTTGAGATAGCTTGACTGGTATCCCATAATTTCTCAAAGATACTTAATCCCATTACGGTATTACCTTTATTGTATGGACGTTCTCCTAAAATAAATTTCATACCCATAGTGGCTATATCTCTCACTAACGGAATACCCATGGTCCCTTGTTGTACAAATTCTTCGGCAAAAGACTTGGCGATAGATTCTGGATCATCGTCGTCACCATTTGTCATGGCTTTATAAATTACCATGCCAATTGCTTGTGATACAACTGTCCACCATAGCATTCGAGCAAATTGCGTCCAGTCCCCTTTATCTTTTCCTGCATACCACCCTTCAGCAATAATGTTGTATAGAGTGTTTGCGTATGAGTAAAATGGAACGAATAACTGCGTTAATGGATCCCTTGCTCGTTGAATAGCTGCGGCATCTTTAGTGTCACCACTTCCGAATATCTCCCGTATTGCTCGGTCCCCCGCCTCAATTGCTTGTTGGTTAATCCACTCAGTGCTTAACCCTTCCTTGGATTGGAGTTCGGCAACCTTTTGATCATAAGCAAATTTCCATACCGGGATGGATAAGGCGAAGTCTGTTTCTGTGAGCAACCGGAATCCCATGTTATTAATTTCGTCACGGATTTCAGCACCTTTTTCAAACTTGTAACCGCCGATATTCTTATCATTAATGCGGAGCCCCTTTCCTTGGATGGTTAATCCCTTCTTCAAATCTTTATCCAAAGTTTGAATACGTTCCCTCATGAATATGGACTGTTCCATAACAAAATCACGAGTATTGTTGTAAAGCTCTGTGCCGTGGCCATAGAACCCTGCCCCTGCATGATTAACAGCTTTAAGTACATTACCCGCACCAATACGATATGCAGCAACAGGAATATTCAAGGTATTCTGAATAGCAACTGATACACGACCTGCCATGATAGCCATAGACGTATTCCTCTTTAATGCTGTTATAACTTTACCAAAGGCACCAAGTTTCGCCGCCTCATCCTTCCAATTGTCACGAACCCAAGTTCGCAAGAATTGATAGGAATTCATTCCAAATTTTTCAACAATATAGTTTTGGAACTCTCTATTGGCTACTAACCGATTCACATCAGTCACGGCTTTACGCATGGTTATATGATTAATTGATTCGGTAATGGCATTAGTAATGACGTTAAAATCAAGCAATAATGATTTATCTTTAACTACATCTAAACGGCTTTTAGTAGCACTCATGCCAGTCCCTAATATCGCATTGCTGCTAACCATAGTTTTTGCAATATCTTCAACTTCCTTATCAGATATATTTGCATTAACTTCCGGATTATAAACAATCGGATAATATTGACCTATAATAGTTCGACCACCAATAGTAAATGTAATGCCTTCTTCCTTTTTCAATGGATTTCCATATAATTCCTCTTGAACTTTACTGCGTTCTTCAAAGAATGAATTGATATGATCCCATGTCCTAATAATGAATTCCCAGTCTTTATCAGTAAGGATTTCTTGAAAGGCTTTTTCCATTTCAACTTCAGTTATCTTGGCCGTTTCCATTGCCCGTTGTCGGTTACGTTCTGTCCCCCAGTTTAAAGCTAATGCAATGACTTGCTCTTTGGTTAGATTCCGCAATTCCCCAACATCGTACATATGCTTATTTCGGATGTTAAATAATTCACGTTTTCCATACACAGAGGATACATCCTTGGCCAATCGGCGCATAGACACTTCTTTACGTTCGTTAAATGCTTGTGTTGCACGGCTGATAGGGTCATAAATGTATTTCACCGCATTAGGCCCTAATCGACGTAAGAATGTTTCAACCTTGAGCAATGATAAATTGCCTTTATTAATAAGTCCTGCAACGGCTTCCAAACCAGTTTGATTGTTTTGTGCGTTAAATACATTTCCATTAACCTTGCCAAAAGTATCGATTGCTTCCGTTAATATGCCATCTACTGCATCATCAAATGTAATCAATTCACCTTTATCATTAAGGATAGTCGAGCCTTCATAAGCATTACGGCCATTCTTATACATGCCTGTCATTAACTCTTCCAGTGTGTTCAACTGACTCACTGTTAGATTTTTAAATGACATCGGTATTTTGCCATAGAATAGTTGCACAATCCATGGGTCAAGGAATGTAATGCTTTGGTCACCTAGAATATCCGCATCAGGGTCTAATGCATTAATAACGGCATTCATATCAAACCCGTCTACTGGTTCTAGTCCGTCATACTTAGTTAACCCCATTTGATAAGCCATATGAGCATAGAAGTATCTCATATTAGGCTCAATAGCAATAGGATTTTTAGGACGTGTCATTCTGTTGAGATTATCAAGCAGCTTGGTTCGCAACTTCTTAATACGGAGTGCATTGTCAAACGCAACACGAGCCCTCGCTTGATTCAAAAGTTGTAACTGTTTTGCTTGTAGTGCCTCTTCCAGTTTATTGACCGCCAATGCCTTATCAGCACGTTTACCTTCACGAATAGCTTGGTTTTGATACTTCTTATACTGGCTAGCTTGAGATAAGGTCAAATCGCCCAATTCCTGTCTAGCACGATTCATATAATCATTTATCACACCTACGCCACTATCACGAATAGCACGTACATTATTAATGCGGTCTTGCAGTAAGTCTTTTAATTGTTCTATACGTTCTTGTGAGCTTAATGACTGATTGTCTAATCTCATTAACATACGCTCTTCTAATCGCTCTTTTTGTTCGATTATCCTATCAAGTCGATTAGTAACAATTGTCAGACGTTTACTTAACTCATTCTTCTCATCTTTAAGTTCAGCTTGATTTTTACTTGCTTGTTCCTGTAATTCTTTTTGTTGTTCTTTTAGTCGCTCAATTTCATCATTAGCTTTATCCAACTCTTTAGAAACAGATCCAAGCTCTTTATCAACCTTTGCTTTTTCTTTACGAAGTTTTTGCTCTTTTGTTAACTCTTTTTCGATTATTTCTAAATCAGATTCAATCGTTTCTGAATTAGGGTCAAGTCGATTTAACTTATCGAGCAATTCCCAGTTCTTCGCAAGGTCACGATTGGTTTGTGACTTAATGATTTTAGCTTCCTCTTCAGTCAACTTCATTTGACCATCTGAGGACAATAACCATTCCTCAGCAATTTCTATATTAGATTTGCCAATATGGTTATCTTCAATGAATGTCTGTTCTGCAGATTCCATAGCCTGAGTAACAGCTTCATTAAATGTAAATCCAGTTTGCTCACGTTCAGCAGCTTCTAATTCTTTAAGCGTGCCGTATCGAGTGTTGACCAATGCAGCTTTACCGAATGCATTATAGCGTTGATGGTCTTTATATATTGGATACTGTTCCATTAAACGCTTTTCAATATCAGCTTGAATAGAATCTTTTTCATCGTTCCATTCTTTGATTGGACGATTTTCTAATTCTTTAATATAACGCTTCATGACACGTTCTTTCGCCATTTCCCCGACGTCGGCAATATAGCCTTGAACCTTTGCTTGTTCAGCTTCATCGAGCTGTTTAAATAACTTGCTAGATTCAAATTGTTCAAGTGCCTGTTCTTTTGTGTAAGCATCAATATCTTCTTGGGTAGCGATCATGCGTGCCATGATATCTTGTATTTCCTTAGGTGGCAATCCGCCTAGTCGTGTCACCGCACGATAGATACGAGTTAACCACTTCGAGAACATGCGGAATACACGCTGCAATCCTTTAGTAGGTGCTTTACCTTCACGTAAATAGGCTTCCCATCCACGAGCAAACCTTTCATGTGCTTTCGTATTATCAGCGCCTTGTGTATCGTCCCATTCAGACCACTCTTTCAACTTGTTCCAATCCGTTACAAGTTGCTCTGGAGCGTTTTCCATTTCAGCTAGGTTCTTAATGTCATCAAAGAACACATGACCCATTTCATGGAGGAATGTGGAACGGTCAGCCGTTTTGAAGATTTGAATAAGGCGGTCAGTAGGACTATTAATTGTCGTCATACCATTGATAGATTGATTGTATTTTTCTATGACTTGTATTGCTTTGTCATCGAATACTACATAACATCGTCCGTCTTGTTCGCCATCGTAGTATATGCCTTTTATACCGATACTATTTAAAAATTCACTAGCCTTTTTAGCATTTTTCACATTATGAAGATTAAAATGTTCATCATTACCAAGTGCATGAGATAAGAATGAATACAGCTGTTTACCATCAATATTTGTTTTCTCTAATGCACCATATACATCAGTCTTAACATTCGAGATAGCTTTTTCTTCACGTTCTCGTTCTAACTGTTTTTCTTTCTCGTATTGTGAATATAGATCATATCTAAACTTTTTATACACAGCTTCCAATAAACCTTCATTACCAGCTATGGTATCAATATTTTCATCTATACCTACTGACTTCAAAAATCTATCAATATTTCTTTTTTGAATTTTATTGATGTCATTTATTGTTTTATTTTTGTTATGTAGTTCAGATATTATGTACCCTACATCCATAAAATGTGTGTATTTATTTGTCCATTCATCACCAATAATAGACCCTTTGTGATATTTAATTAATAGACTTGTAAAACGTTCCAATTGTTCTTCTGACATTTTATGTAATCCGTTTTTCAAGCTATCTTTTACATATCGACTATATCCAGAAATAGGATATTGCTCTGGTAATAACTCTGTTTCATTTGGTATTTCTACTTTAAATAAACTGCTTTTGTTAGAACCTTGTGCTTTACTCAATACCTCTTTATATAGTTTGGATACTTTTTTATCTTTGGCAAAATACAATCCCCAACCATGTGCTTGGTTGCCCTCACCACTACCGATAGCGCCTAAATCAAACTCATCAAAATCATGTGGTGAACCATGCCATGCAGCTTGATAGTATTGATAATTATATTGTTTTCGGAGCTTGTCTAAATCTTTTTCGTTTGGTATACTTACATCAAAGAAGTCACTAATGTGGTATTTCGCTTGGGGCAATGAGAGCCCCTCTGCCAGATACCAATTAGTGACTTTTTGTTCGTTTATATATAACGGCGTACCAAATTCAGGATTTTCCAAGTAATCTTGATACCATTTATTCTCTACCGTATCCTTTGTATACACACTATTAACCAAGCTATACACAATCGTGTTATTACGCTTGGTTTTATTTAATTGCATTGGAATTACAACATTTAAGCCGTTATCTGCTTTCATTTCCGCCATAACCACAATACTATCTTTTACCGTACTTGATTTAAAAATGGCAACAGGGTCAACTAATGCAAAAGGAAGTTGTTCCAATTCGTTTAGCGTAATTTCCGGGTGCTTTTCTTGTATATCCGCAATTTTAGATTGTTTAATTACAACGTCGTAGTCAAGACCTCCAATCATTTGTAATACTAATGGTGTGTCCATTATCTTAACAAATGCATTGGATTTAGGATTATATTCTTTTAATGTGTGAACCCATTCCGCTTGGTCTTTTGCCAATTTGACATCGCTTTGTTTAACTTGATTTAATCCTTTTTGCCCTTTTAGTTCGCCTTTCATATCAATACGAATAGTATTAAAGTAATCCATGGCCGTATAGTTACCACGTCCTGCACGTCGCATAATATCTGCCATAACATCAGCATGTTGTGCCATGAGTAAGGCATTAGCTTCCGCCGTATCACGTTGTTTACGGTCTACAGTTTCATCACTCATTATGGATTTAAGTGATTGATATACTTCATAACCAGATTTTGATAGTTGCATACGTAAAGCGATATCATTATCTGCAAGTTCAAACAGCTTATCTCGCATAGATTCTAGCGATTCAATTTGTTTGAGCGTATGTTCCATGTCAGCATAATGGGCTCCTGCTTGATTAAGTGCTTCAGGATTATCAGCTAATACACTTTGCGTACGAGCAAGGCTAGATTGATATGCCATTCGTCTACGTTCAGAATTAGAACGTGGTGCCTTGTTTTCGCCTAACCATGTAGGATTTACACCGCTAGTGCGTGCCGTCTCTAAATCTGCATCCATAGCATCAAAATCGCTTGTATATTGTTCCCTGTATTGCTCGGTTAATTCCTTATATACATTGTTAAATGTTTGTTTAATATGTGTTGGATCCGCAAGAACTATATCAAGCATTTCCTTATCTACATCGGATGTTTCATCAAAGTAGGAGCGAATAATATCATTCTTAACACGCTCTGCACGTTTTTCAGTATCATCCTTAACAAGGTCTTTCATTGCATGCACTTCCTCTTTTGCACGTTCAAGAGTTTTCATGGAAAGACCACCACGTGTAAAGTAAGAGGATTCTTCCAATGCTTTAACTGTTTCTTCAGATAAGCCTCCACTTAATTGTGCATAAGAGCCAATTGGAATTTCAATTGGAGCATCAGCAGTAATTGCTTTGGATACTTCCTCTTGTGTAGTAAGTCCTGCATCTACCATATTACGGATAGCCGCTTGACCTTCTGCAGTTTCAGCCATTTCATTGACATTTACATAGGCAGTAGACACGCCTATATTATCACCCTGCGCTTGTACGATTTTTCCGTATAACTCAGGGTTTTCTTTTGCCAAATTGTTAGCCGCAGCATCGTTTTTAAGGTTCTGCATGATAACATGTCCATTACGGTTCTGCTCTTCCATAATGGCCATGTGTTGTTCTTCTGGTGATAACTTTTGAAAGTCTTTAAAAGCTTTCATTGTACGGGCACCACTAACGCCGCCGCCGATCATACCAAGGCCTACTACAGCCGGTAATGCTTGCCACATGGCCTCACCGGCACCTACAAACATATCACTTACTGAATAATTGCCTTCTGGATCATTCGATTTACGATATAAGTTATGTTGTAACTTTTCGTTAACGTCTTGCAGGCCTTCCTCAAATAACTCTGGAGCGCCAGCTTTAATGGAGGTCTTGGCAACTTGTGCAGCAGTAACACCAATACCACGATTGAATGTTTCAGCCGCATTAGTAGTCCCTCGCGAAATAGCACTAGCAAGCGCCGATTTAGGAGCGATTTTAGATGCTGCTTTACCAATAGCACGAGTAGCTACAAATTCAATGCCGGCATCGATTGCAGCAAATGACATGGCGTATTTTTTGGCTTCGTCATCCGAATATACTCTATTTCCGTTTTGGTCGCGTTTACCAATCAATTCAAGATATTTGTTGCCGAATGACATCTTATACATTTCGTATGCCATATCAGCAGAGCCTAACCATTTAGCGCCGGTCATTGCAGTAGGTATAGCAGCAGAACCACCACTAACTACACCACCACCAATACCGCCAATAACACCGCCTACAATAGCACCTGTTCCACCTTGTTTGCCCATCATATAAATTTGGCTAGCGGTTGAACCCAATACTTCTTGTAATGGACTTCCACCATCTGGGCGCCTGTAATTTTGCAAGTTATTTTGTAATCGATTAACTTCAGCCGTTAATTCACTAATCTTTTGTGGGTCAGATTCATAAGCTAAGGCAAACCCAACATCACCTAATTTCATTTGGTCATTCATTGCCCAAATACTTTGTTGTATGGAATCAAATATACCTTTTGTATTCTTGATTGATTCGATATTATTTAATGCTTGAATGCCTTCTGCTTGCGAACCATATTTTACTTTGTAAAGTTCTGGGAACTCATCATAAATATCTTGTAAAACTTGGCCACGTTCTGCACGTCTAGACAAATAGTCAGCACGTTCAAAGGCTTTATCATCGCCAAACATGACGGTATCTGCACCAATATTTAACGTTTTAGCAATTCGTAAGGCTTCATTAGCACGTAATTGATCATTGTTATATAAGAATAATCGGTCTGTGTTGCTAACAAAACTTGCAGGTAAAGCATTAGGCAATGATTGTCCTAATTGTCCTATCGCTTGGAATGTATTTCCCTGTTGCCCAAATGGAGATACCTTTGTTGTACCATCATCATTGGTAACGCTGATAGGTGTATTGGCGATTGTAGATACTGCATCTGCTGTGCTTTTTGCAATATCAGATACAGTATCTATTCCTTTACCGATAGCTTGTCCAACTGGCGTCAATCCACCTACAGGGTCAGATTGAACACCAGCATTAGCAGTAAATGAACGAGGGCCTTGTCCGTACCCTCTTATTAACGCTTGAAATTCATCACGTTCTTGTTGATTAATATCAGCCATTTGTATATCTCCGTTGTAATGCATTGTATTCTGATTCGTAAATATCTTGAGTGGAGCCATCACGATATGTTACTCGGATATAATGATTTCCTACAGGTTCAGCATGGACAATACCGATAGCTTGGTTACTTGCACCGCTTATTGTAGAGGAATAATCATCTCCGTCACCAAAATATGGCTTGCTCGTGCTACGTAATGTACTAGTCGCTACTGCAGCATCGAAGATTTCATCTTTTTCCGCATCTGTAGGTGGTCTATGATGTTTAACCTTAAATTCCTCAATACGTCCAGCCATTTCTTGTTTAACACCATACTTAAAGCTACCTGCCAATGTCTTATCTTTTGGCATAACATCAGCTAATTTATATTCATATGGAGTTAAATCAATATTGCTAGCTTTCTTGTTGTTATCATCAATTTCAAGTAATGATGCATCAAGTTCATCATCCATAATTTTATTTGGCAACACTCGTTCCGCATATGCACGTGTCTGTTCGTAAGTATGAGATTTTGCATATTGCTTAATCCCCCATTTTTCTTGGGCAGTCATCTTTAAACCTTTTTCATAGATTCTATCTAGTTTAGGTCTTTCACTAGCCATTTTGCCACTCCAGTATTCTTGCTCTTCAGGAGTTGTGGCGCCAGCCAATTGAACCTGCGCATATTGGAACGCACCACTGACATCACCATTTGCTATTTTTTGATTTAAGATTGTTTGGCCTGCTTGTAAGCGATCATTAATAGCAATCTTCCTAGTTTGCTCTTGTAGCGTGTAGTAATTTTTATAAGCTGTCTTAGCATCATCTTCAGCTTTTTTGATTTGGTCTTCTGAATATTTGGGACTACCACCACTAGCCATAGGTGCGTTTCTCATGCCTGCGGAATAATTTGATTCCGAATCAGTATAATAAGAATTCGCTTTTAAAATATGCGCCCATGTATCTACATCATTTACATCTTTTAATCCATCATAATGTCTTAAAAAACTTTGCACATAATCATCTGCAAATTCCTCATCTGTTTTGTATACCTTGTAATAATTAGTACCATCATCTCGCTGACGGTTCTCTTCACCATTTGGTTCTGATTGTGTTAACCCAGCATAGTTTCTATTTTCTGTTTGTAACTTACCAAAGTTAGCACTCCCTCCCGTTTCGTGGAAAAGCTGACGATACACCATTTCAGCGTTATATCCATATTTTTTAGAGATATATTGGGCAATACCCCATAAATGTGTGTCAGCACCAGCACCACTTTTTAATGCCTCTTCATTTTGGGTTTCCATTTTTGCTCTAACATACATGGCAGCACTATTCATGCCAGCGTTTAAATCATGGCCATACATTTTATATAACTTAGCATATGTATTATCATCATTAACTAATTTGTTGATGTTCATTTGGTTAGACATCTTTTTATATGGAGTCAATACACTTTCGCTAACCACGCCACTTAATGACGATATTAGATTTTCTGTTCTGGTGGAATCGTTTTCTGCAACAGCTCTATCAAGTAAATACTTCCCTGTTTCATCTGTATTAGCACGGATTTTTTCATTAATCTGCTCATCATCCAGTCCCAATTCCTTGCCAGTAGACCGATACAAATCACCCATCAATGTAATTGTTTTCATTTGGTCAGCCATATTGTCAGACCGAATAGCAGAATCACGAAGGTTAGTAATTTGATTTTGCGTAGCTGTACTTAACGCCGTTTCATATTGACCTCTTGAATATTTGGATATGTTATTGTAATCAGTCGTCTTAGATGTCTCAACGGCTTTCGTAAAGGCATTAATAGCATCATTCGTTCTGAATTTATATTTACCCATAATTTCACGTTGTATTTTATCTACACCGGCATTATAGTCAGGCAATATAGATTGAGCATTCATTCCTTTTCGATTCATCAACCCATCTTTATCATCATTCAGTAATTGGTTAGTACTATTATTGAACTCATTGATTGCATTGGTTACATCGATATAATCCTTTCGCTTGTCAATTTCTATCCATGTATTGGTTGCATCTTGCAAAGCTTTATTCATGGCATTTAGACCGCTTACGTTACCACCGTATGCCATTTCATTACCGGATGCTTGGGTGCCGCCTTGAATCGTATTCAGTTTTTGTGTCGGATCATAACTAGCAAATTTCATATCCTACCTCATTTTGTAATCGCGTTTAACAGTTACAACTGGGCCTCTATCTGTGTATCCTACAGGGTCACCACCATATGTAGTCGTCATTTTAGGTTTAGCATATTGCTGTTTAATACTATACATAGATGATGCGGCACCAAGAATACTACCTACCATTGCCAAATTGCCTTGACGTCGTGCATTTTTAGCAGAAGCACGTGCGGTGCTTGCCTCATTCTGATAGTTCATACCATTCAAATATTCATTGTAAATAGCATTATTTTTGTTTTGTTCCCAGTTATATACATCTTTATTGTATTCATCATAACTAGATGCCATTAACTGTAATGGAGACCCTGCCATTTGCAATCCGCCTGCCCCAGCCTCGGCCGCATTTGTGCCAGCTACAAGACGCATACGATTATCCATTTTGTCACGCTCTTGTAATTGTTGCATGGCAATTTGCTCTTGCTTACGGTCAGATATTCGCTTATTAGCTTCTGCCGCTTGCGCCTGTGCGTTATACATAGCAACTTGCGCTTTTGTTTGTTGGTTCTGAGCAATCAATCCGACGCCTGTACTAACTGCGGTTAAGATTGCCGCTGCGGGTAAGCACATATGAAATCCTCCTTCTTGAGAGTAAATAATTCTAAATCACCAACTTTTACAGTTGGATGAATCACGGCCCCAATCGATTCGAGCCATCGTTTTGTTTTAATGTTTGTAGTATGAACATAATTGAATAGCCATTCACGAGTTTCTAACCATTCAGCGATAACTTGATTGCTTAACTTGATAAAACGCATCTGCCACCGCATATCGTTTTCTAATACTTTGTTACCAAGAAAATATATCCCATACATTCCGTTAACCGGTTCTTTTGAAATTCCATACACACAAATAGCCACATCATCATCTACGACGATATGGCTATCATAATCCGGCTTACAAATTTCGGAACAAAAATCTTTAAAAGGATATAAACGATTTACCTCTTGGACTTCTATGGCATCTATCGCCCTTAGGTTGACTTCTAGGTCATGAATCAATTTATCTCGCCGTGTAGGCTCAATTTCATCAATTTTATAGTCCCGGAACATCCTTTAACCCTCCCCCAATTTCAACTATGCGAGTTATTGATAATAAATTAAATGGGAATGGATCACTATGCTTTATACATATCGATGTATCAGTTGAATAATTTGTTCCCATTTTAGGTAGAATTACAGGTTTATCACCTGTGAATAATTCATTCGGTGGTAATGTAATATCATCCATCCGTTCAAATGTACGGCCAACTTTACCGCCAAACGATTTATAAACTCGCAATACCACTCTTGATACGGTAGCAATACGACCTTGTAATGTTCCATCTTGCATTTGCATTTCTACTGATGGAACTCTAATTTTAGAGGTAAACGGTAATCCGATTTTGATGTTGCTACCGCTTACATTTAATGGCAACAAGCCATCATCTGGTACAACCACATCTGGTTGTTGCTTACCATCAATCACTACTTGCACAGTTTGACCACTCAAATGAGGAATATTAATACTATCAATTGCATTACTCGACTTAAATTCTACATAGCAATCAAGGAATACATTCACATCATCAGAATATAGAGGCACCATACGCTCGATACATTTCACCTTTTTACCTTGTAACGTGCGTTCAACAAGTGTGTACAAACTGTCCTGTTCGCCTTCAGACACGGATTCACAGTATAGATATTTACCATTGGTTACAAAATGTGACCAACCATATACTTTCTGCTCTGGGATATAGGTCAAGCAATTAATCTCCCCATCATTTCTGATGTAATAAATAATGCTGTCCGGATCTTGTGCATACGCACTAGTGATGGTTAAATACCCTCTAACACGAGTCTTAACAAATAGCGTTAAATCTTGCCCTGTATAATTATCAGACTCATAAGAGTAACCCATATCACGAACAGTGCCGCCACGTTCTTGAACAAACACACACCTATTACCTATGAACTGTGGCTCACACGATAAGGCCCCTTGTTGGGTTTGTGTCTTTAAATTGCAATTAGTAGGTGTGATGGTCTTATCACCACTTACAATCCATTCATTACCGCTTGTAAGAATGATTAAATCGTTTGCAGGTACAAGATGTCGAATCTCGTACATTTTGCGATTAATCACAGGTAAGGTAATCGAGCTATCGTCTGTAATAGTACCTTCTACCTTTTCAACGCCAAAGTTTGGATAGTCGCCAGTCCGGCTCATCCAAATATAATTGGGGTTCTTATTTGTAGCAGCCACTACAAAGCGGTCTTGATAAAACGTACACAATTTAGGATAACCGTTGCTACGTCCCCAACTACCCATTTTCCATTTTGAGGTAGCTTCATTTTCAACAATTCCGTTCAAAATATTAATCTTCATTGTTTTAGCATCAACAAATTCTTTAAATTCGATAATGCCCCATGTGGTGTATGGAAGAATTGAAAGGTCAACATTACATTCACCGCTTTTAATGTCTGATTGAATGCGTAGCTTTGCATTTGGCTCAATTTTTCCTGCATCGGTTACATTGTAGTCGTTATTAGATGAATACGTGCGATAGTCTTTCCATGTAGCACCATTATTTGTGGTGATTTGAAGTTTAACGGTACCAGTCCATGTCCCATGTGTAGTAAACTTCCAAGCTAAGTCTTGGTCTGTAGAATACGATTCTACATTGTAATTAATATTATTGTATTCATTCCATTTATGAACACCGCCCATAAATGACCGTTTTTCTTTTTTCTCTACTACAACACCAGTATTCTTTGTATGAACAGCTGCAACAAAATAGCCTAGTTGCATGACCATACCGACCATATCGGCATTAAATAGATCTTTGCTAGAACGTACCGTATCCCCCGTTACCGTTACGGTAGAATTAACATCTGTATTAATTGTGTCGTAGGGCTGTTCAGTTAACTTGTAGGCTTCGAGTCGCCAGTCTGTGTCGCTGTATCGAGATAATGTCTGTATCGGATATTTCCCACTACAAATGAACATTACATCACCAGATTGGCTACAATTTAAGTCAAACAAAATATCGCTAGTGAAAGGAGTCGTAACTTCGATACCAGTATAAACACCATAATTCCACACACGAATATATTTGTCGCCAAACTCGAGCATGAATGAATTATTAGTGTTGGTAGTAAATTCAAATAATCGTGTAGGCTTATCACTATATTTAACTTGCCCCACGTATTGGCTACCTTGGCGTTTTGCAACGGCCCCATATGGGCGAATAACCACATTCTCTGCTTCCAATAAGGCACTTTTGTATTGCTCCAAATCAAAGCGACTTGATACATCCGGCGATACCTCGCCAGTTGTAAATGCTAATTGTGAGATATAGATAGGATTACCCATTACCATGCCCTCGCCTTTACATAATTAGATATATATACTGTATCTTGTTTTCGTTCTTTAGCATTCATGCCTTTAGCTTCTTGAACTGCCGCTTGATACAATTTATATGCTTGGTCAAACAATCCTCTATCACCAGTTAATGGCATGGCTAGTGCGCTAGCCAATTTACACTGCAGCATATACAAGGATATAGAATCCCAAACATCTAAATCTGTTACATCATATATATAATCAATGAATGCTAGTGGCACATCGCTCACTATGCATTTTTTGTTATTTCCAATATTAAATATGTTGTATTCCGGTTGCGATTCAGCATGAAAGCGATCGCCTTGTGGAATAACACCTAAAATGCGGATACACTTTTCAGGATACGCATATACATAATTCCACCCATTAATTTTATGGGCAGACAATACCAATCTTTCATTTTTACGAGCAAAATTCCATTCAAATTGTCGCAATACCAACTGTCTAGTTGGGTCATATTGCATACGACATTGGCGGCCTTGCTCTGTTTCTTCTTCATATGAATAAAGTAGTCCTGCATTAATTAATGCAAGTGCTTGATTGCAAATATCAGTAGGTGTCATGATTCCCCCTATATGGTAATAGAGGGATGCATAAGCACCCCTCATATTGTCACTTATTCTTCCGTAGTATCGGTTTTCTTTTTGCTTGTTTTCTTAGGCTTTTCGTCCCCAGTATTTTCATCTGGTGAAGTTTCATTGCCGGTATTGTCACCTTCAGTATTTTCATCTGGTGGAGTTTTGTCACCCGGCTCTGTTTCAGGAGGCTGAGTTTCAGTACCCGGTTCTTTGTCTTTGTCTTTAGACTTAGATTTTGGGTTAAAGATTTTTGCTACTTCATCTTCATTACCAGAGAAAAGCTGTTTAAAATAATCAGGCTCAAACTCTTTGATTTCTTCTTCAGAGAAATCAATACTTTCACCTGCTTGAATTAATCCACGGTTGCCGTGGTACATAGTTTCTTTAGCCGTAAAATTCATAGTTGCACCTTCTTATTTCAAATTAACACCATCTGTTAAGAACGATGTAATAGTAGCAGCAGTCATATTGTTAGCATTAATGCGAATGAACTTTTTCGCACCTGCAGGAAGTCGACCTTTGTATTCTGTGCCAGCCTTAGAGTTTTGTGGCAATGTAATGCCGGTTAGCAATACAGCATCAGCCATATTTTCTTTATCAGACGTGTAAACATTGAACAATGGAGTTCCTGTAACATCTTTATCTAAACGAATATACAACCATAAGGCAACGGCAGCATCGCCACCGTTACCGTTCATCACCACGTCAGAATTTGTATTTGCAGTGATTTCTTTTTTCCAGAAAAATGTATTTTGTTCATCAATAATCATTGAATTATGTTCCTTTCTTTACGCAATAACACGAGATTCAGTGCTTAACAATGCATCAATTTTACGAACTGGTACACCGTTTGCACGAGTAACAAGTTTACCCATTTCCATATCTTCAGTGATAGTGGAACCATGTTTTGTGTTCTTTTGCAAACGTAAGAATGTACGCAATGTACGGTTCATATACCAAACTGGACGAACACCACCAAGGTTAGGAATACGTTCTTCCGCTTCAATCATTAAGTTGATAAGATCTGCACCAGCTTTGGCATCATTTGTCAATTTCGTAACGTCGATATTGGCAATACGAACAACATTTCTCCAGTCCCGTACAGTCAAACCAACATCATGTTTAAAGTGAGTACGATACGCTTCGAACATGGATCCATCGTCTTTAGTAACAGTAACAACGCCTTTATCTTCTTGGTGTAAGCCTGCTGCAGAACCTTCAGGATAAATGCCATGAACAGATAAAGGGCCCCAACCAACAAGCCAAATAGATGCTAAGTTGCTTGTGCCACCTGCATCGAGAATGTTTTCTGCACTTGCTGCTTTATTGATATTAAGAGTATTAAATCGAGGAGCTAAGCCAATAAATTTTTCTGGCGTATTTTCATCACCATAAAAAATCGTACGGCATAATTCTTGCCCCATAGATTCAACAAACGCTTTATCTTCAGTTGCACGGAAGGATGCTTTATCTTTGGATTTATCAACAAGCGCTTTATCAGTTTGCGAATATGCTTCAAGCATACCGCAATTGTCGGTAATTTGACGTGTGGAGGATTTAGACGCTTGAACACCGCCATATAATTTACGCCATGTAACATCTGGTAAACCAGTACGTACAGTTGTTACAAAGCTAGACCCTTGGTTGCATTCGACCATCGTCATATCTTGAATGATTTCTGTCGACTGGTCTAATTGCTCAATAATTTGAGCAACATTACCATTTGGATCCATTCGTTTTTGCAAATCTAAAAGTGTTAAATTTTGAGTTCCAATTGTAGCCATTAATTATTTACCTCATTTCTTAATACATAGATGGATACATTTTTCGTTTTGCTGTTTCTTCATCAGAATTTTGACCGGTTCCAGCTTGTCTTGTACCTTTACCCGGGTCTTCCTGAACCATTTCACCGACTGCCGCAAATACCTTAATCATGTTGATGTTGTTATCGATATGACTATCAACAAGCAATTTACGTAATTCCGGTACCGCTTTAGTTAGTGCTTCAATGCCTTTACCTGCGAGGGCTACAGTTTCATCGAATTTACCGCCTAATTCCTTTTTGGCGTTTTCATAATCCGCTTGTTGTTTTTCAACAATTGCTTGCTCTTGCTGTTCTTGATAAGAAGTCAAGATGTTCTGTGCATACTGACTGCCAAACTTGGCTAGTTCAACAGCCTGTTCCTGTGTAGCACCAACTTGATTAAGTAATTTGCTAAAGTCAGCGGATACAGTTTCATCAAGTTCAGTACCTTCAGGAAATACATCCTTGAAGTCATAAACCGTTGGTTCAGCAGGTGGTGTATTATCACCACCTAATACAGATGGATTATTACCTTCACCATCTGGTTTAGCAGGTGGTTCAGTAGGTGGCGTAGGATTATTTTGGTCCGGATTCGCGCCCGGTTCATTGCCAGTCATGCTATTGTTAGCTCCCATATTTTCTTCAGCCATTTTGTGTCTCCTTTTCGACTAAATTATTAAAATATTCTTGCTGCCCGATATATTCGAGTTGCGCTTGGTGGTACTGCTTAACGCCATCGACGCCTAATTTGTTTAGATCACCATGGAATAACAGCCCTACCTTGCGCTTTCCCTCGTTGAAATATGTCTCACTGTTGCCAGTAAACGATTGCTTTAATATTCCTGAGCGATCCATTAACCTACAAAAAAACCACCTACCTAGCTCTGTGCTAAGTACGTGGTTAAGAGCTTGCATATCTCGCTCTTGCATATAATCTTTAATTGTTTTCATTTAAACACCGTCCATTCCTAGCCAACTCTGTAATGCAGGGTTGCCATCATTGGCGGCGTCCGTTGCTTGCTTAGCCGCACTAGCCATTTGAGGTGCCAGTTGAGCCGCTTGTATTAACTGCATTTGCTGCTCCTGTTCAGCCTGTGCCTGTGCTTGCTGTGCTAAGATTTCTTGATATTCGTCATCGGAGCGAATAATCTTAGCCGGAACACCAAGATTAACACCGTATGTATTGGCCGCTTCCTCAAAGTTAAACTTGTTAACGATATTAGGATTAGCTTGTGCCAAACTCATAATGAACGCAAAATACTGTTCGATGTTTACCAATGAACTCATCTTTTGTGCCTGAGCAAGTGGTGAGATATATTCAATCTTCACTTCTTGACCATTTAATTGGTCTAATAGTTCCTCATCCTCAACAGGTGGAAACACACCAGCACGATCTAATACCGCATATACACGTTCAATAATTGGATTCAAGAACTCAGATAATAACCGTTCAACCACAGGGCCTAATTGCTGTAATTTTTCTTGAGTGCGTTCCATAACCTCACGAGCCGTCATCTGACCCTTGTCGATTTGGTCTAACATCAAGAATAAATCCGCACTATAGGCTCTCTTGATTGAATCCTCTGTTACTGCAATCTTATTCTGAATATCCTGTAGGTTAGACGGTACAGCAAACATTGGTTCAACCTTATGTTGTCCCTCAATCTCTGTAATGCCACCCGGATACAAGTTAACCGTACTAATTACATCAGATGGTGCTTGCATAGGAGGTTTAACGCCCAATTCAACGGCGGTCAGATAGTCAAATTCTAACTTCTGCAGCATTTGTGAATCTGGTTGAGCAAACCATGCGGCACCTTTGCCGTATCCATTCAAGTCCATCGACGTATGTCGAGCAATGGGGATTGGCCACTCTTCAAAGCCGCCATGATATAGGACTTCATCACTATTGCTGCCTTCCACCCAGTAGATAGATGAATATGGCATATTACGACGTCCTAACTTATCATTACGGTCTTTGTTAGGTTCAACCAACCAATTGACTGTGAATGACTGCTGCAAACTGTTTCCGTTATCGTAAATATTTTTAACGTTATCTGGGCAGTTATCATACCCAAACTGTTCGACAATCTGATCTACTGTCATTTTGTATTTACGACCAAAGATATTTACGGTTTCCTTACTGTTGGTACTAATAGCATAGGTTCCTATTGGATATGATGTAAAACGAACACCAGATTCACTATCAGCAAATATCCCCATAGGTGCTTGCCCCACAGGCAATTCCATATAAACTTGGTGAACTACGCTGTAGAAATTCGATTTCGCGAGGACCGCATACAAGATTTCCTCTCGTTCATCCAACAATTCCGCAACTTGGCTATTCGCTGCTACGTCAATATTCTCCATGGTTAACTTAAACCACTTACGGCTCGGAGGCGTTAAGCCGCTCATGACACCACTGGCGAATATCTGGCAGGATTCCCAAGCTACAGGATTTAGGATTTTACCGTTGTAAGGTTCCGATTGGTCCTCTTCACCATCAAATTGACCAATGAATGGTAACTGATAGTCACGCAACTGCTTCCACTTATTAACGTATCGTTGCTGTGCGTTAAATAGTTGCGAAAATTTCTTTCTCAACTTCGTATAATCACGTCTAACAGGCTTAACACCTTCCGTAGGTTGTCTAGCTAGTAAAGATTCCATTTCCGCCATGCTATCCCCCTAAAATTGATTTTTGACCACTTCCAGTTGGTCCTAAGATAGTAGATTCAAAGCCACGTTTAAATTTGCGTTTAGTTTCTGCCATTTCCTCACCAGTCTGATTACTCATATTAGTTTGAACAGTCGGAGCCGGAGCAGGTGGTGTATAGTTAGCAGATGCACCTTTCATACACATCTTTATCCCTCACTTTCTACAATTAAAAAGGATTGTAACTCGTATTAGCTACAATCCTATTGCCTGTTTCGCTTTTTTTAACGACCCGCGCAGCAAAGGTCAAGGCTAATGCATCGCCTTTATTTGGTGATGGCAACCCTCGGTCTTTCATATCTTTTTTACTTTCAAGCTGAATGTGACCATTCTTATCAATGATCGCTTCCGGCCCTACGATGTCATCATAGAGTGCTTGGTCATTCGGTGGAATAGAACCACCCTCACGAAGCCATTCTTTCATTTGGCCCCACATGTAAGCCCTCATATTGAGATATACAGGGTCATTACTCTTACCGCCAAACTCAATCAATCGCCATTTGCGCCCTAATTGCTTACCGATAGAATATATCCCTGTGCCGTACCCCATATCAATGAATACGGCATCAGCTTTGTATTCGTCCTCGAACTGAGCGATGAGTTGAGCCATACGCCAGTCATCGTCATTCTTAGGAATAGACGCCAGCGACTTCATATAGTAACCTTGCCGCATTACTATTTCTAAAAAGTCTGAACCAGTCCACGCAGGATCCACACCAATGATTACCGGTAAATGGTCAAATGCTCCCGGTTTATAAGATTGTTTTTGTGCTTTGTCAGCAATTTCAGTAGAGATGAATTGCAAATCTGATGCGGAAGGGAACACGCCACGAACACGAACTTTAAAGAAGTCAGAATCCTCACCGTAAGCCTCTAACCATTCCTCAATTTTAGCTTTATTAGATATCTTAACGGTACGACTATCAATCTGATATGTATTCCAGAACTTCCTATACTTCCGAAAACATTCACGGAACCTACCACTATTACGAGTAGGGTTACCAAATGCACACCAAATAATTTCAGTGTTAGCATCTGTAAGAGCCCCTTCAGTTACTTCCCAAATCACATCATCAATCGCCGATGCTTCATCGAATAGAACCAATATCCGATTGCCTTGATTATGAAGGCCTGCAAATGATTCAGGGGAGTTCTTACTCCAAGGAATGGCATCAATGCGCCATGTCTTTTCATAGTCTTTATCGCTACAAAATATAGCTGTGGCTGTATACGTAAACAAATCTTTAGCAATGAACATATTGTGCCATTTGCTAAGTTCTGGCCATGTTTTAGTCCGGAGCTGACCTTCCGTGTTGGCAGTAACTACGCCACGAGTATTTTCATGAGTAGATATAGCAAAATGAATAAGCCATGATATCAATGCAGATTTACCGATACCATGGCCAGATGCCACCGCCTCTTGAATAGCGGTTTGTAATGACTTACCTTTCTTTAATTGTTCTCCGATGTCTTTTAAGATTTGAATTTGCCACTCATCGGGACCTTCCATATTCTCCAATGGCGTCCCCGGCTCTCCCCAAGGATAGGCAAAGTATACAAATGCTAACGGATCATGTGTAAGAGCGCCTAATGCTTCTATCAACTCATCATGTTTTTCCATTAGCTCTCTCCCGTGCAGCTTTCAATTTATCCATAGCAGATACCGTAAGCTCACCTTTGACATCGATATTCTTCGTGTCTCTCCATTTTTCAGGATTGCGGTTTTTCAACCAGAATATTTGAGCTGTAACGTCTGGGGGTTGTTGTTTCTTTACAACTTTAACTAGCTTTCCATTCTCGTATGTTTTTTCCTCATATTCGTAACCGATAGCACGTTTATGTAAAGCATTTTCAACTTCAAGGTCAATAACTTCCTTTCCTCTTTTAAGGGACTGTAAAAAAGGTAAGGAATCCTTTTTCCAGTTATACAAGGTTTTAACCGAAATACCTATATTTTTTGCTATCTGCTCATCAGTAAGGCCATCACGAGCCCAACCTTCTGCACGCAATAAATTATCTGGGTCAGTTAGCCAGTTCTTTTTATTAACTCGCAATGGATCATCACCTCACTTTAATGTATTACCGCCCTTGCGAATCATCTTCCCATTTTTCCTTACACATAATCCACATGAATTTTTACTAGCACTTGAATGCGTAATATAGGATTGACATAGGCCATCATAAAATATTTCATTGGCCGTACATATTCCATTTTTATTATTCAAGCATTTGTGCTTGATGCAGTGTATTTGTGTCATAATTTTCTGTAACAAAAAAGACACACCGTTATGATGTGTCTTCTTTGTGTTGGTACTCTAAAAATGCTTAGGAGATGAACTCATGTTCTTCCACATACAATATATCATAGATATAGGGGGCTTAAAAGGTCGGAATTAGCCGATTTAAGCCGATTTAAGGCGGAGTTTATAACCTAATTCAAGAAGAGCCAACTTCTTATATTCTTTTCCCTGAGATTCACCATATCCCACAAATGCGTAAGCCTCTTTAGCCGACATACCATTAATATATTGTTGCATGAGAATAATGGATCCAAATGTATTCGTTAACGAATCTATCATATGGCAAGCATCATCACGTTTAGTAAGTAGTTCATGAATCTGGCGTTTATACCTCATTTCCATCTCAAGTAGCCGGTTAATATCATCTTCAATACCTGATGGTTCTCCGCCGTCTACTCGTTCTTTTCCGTAATTTACGGCACGTAATGATGTGATATCGTTTTTAATACGTTGGATATTACGCTTTAACGATTTAATCCGTAATGCTGCTTTGCTTGCCTCATGCAGATACTTATATGCCAGCTCCCGATATTCCTTTTTGCTAAGTTCTACCATAGGACCACCACACAGACAATATTTAATACAAACAAGATACTACATATCACCATATCCCGTATTTGAGATCTAACAATTTTTTGTAGTTGTATTCTATATGTATCAGAAACCATAAAGCGCTTTAATGCAGCAGCTTCACGATAAGAGTAATAGGACATTTTAAAAATAACTACAAGGTAAATCGCCAATAGAATGTTTATAATAATTATTTCATTCATCACTATCACCTGCTAATTTTGCATATTTCCAGATACAAGTATCATTGGCACTATCGATGCTCCATGATGTACATCCACACAACCAAGTTTCTACAATTCCATTTGTATATCGTGCAAAATATCTAGGTTTCCAATCTACCTTATTTTGACTAACCAATATAGGTGTATCAACCTTTACTTTAGACCAATCAATAAAGCCTAATTCTTTTGCAATGTTTAAAACTTCGTTTCCCTTTATTTTAGGAAATATACTTTTTAAACAATTAGCATATTCAAATTTGTTACAACTGTAAATATTTATATAGCCTAATTCCATATCCACCATAGGCATTGTATTGGTTAAATATAATTCTCCATTATAACGACATGCACAATATCTCCATCCAGCATCATATAGCTTTTGTAACAGCCATTTTTTCCCCTGTTCATCGCTAATCATAATTTTCTACCTCCCTGTAAGTCGTTTCGAATTCATTTGCTGTATAAACTTTAATTTTACCTTTATGATCTTTAACAATATAATCACCTCTAGAACACACAATCACTTCATTCTCTGTTGTGATTTCTAACGATAACTTCTCACGCCAATAACACCCAACTACATCATCAACGAATTCAATTACTTCCATAGCATTAGTGCCGTTGTATTGTACAGCTTGAATTTCATTAACCCTTTTCTCATATCGTCTAAACATTTTCTATCCACTCACCTCTTATGATAGGGCGGATATTTCACCGCCCATACATTACTTAATCAAATATACCAACATTATCAATAAACCAAGCAATAGTAAAATACCCATAGCCATTAATCCAATAATGGCACCACATAGATCAATTCTTTGTTGTAGTCTTATTCTTTCGTTTTGACGTATAAGTCTATACATTTATCTGCCTCTTTCTTATGTCACATATTGCTTTTTCATATAAACGGCCAATTTTTTTTGTTACATCGCTAACAAATCTAGCCAATGACATTGAATCAGATAATCCACGTTCAACAGTCAAACATATTGGTTCCTGATATTCAATGATTGCCACTTTTGTTTTATAGGAAAATCTTATGTTCCTTTTATAAATACAAATTTCAGGAATAACATCTTCACTGCCTAAAGGCATTTTAAATAATTTTGCGATTGCTTCACGTCGTTTTTCTTCAAAATCCTTTGCGATTATTTTTTTAATAACAGTTTCACATTCATCAAATGAATAATTGTTAAAATCTTGTCCAAAGCTATTCATATTGGTTTATCCTTTTCAGTTATCTTTAATACACATAGTCCTCACATCGTTTTAAAATATCTTTTACTAAATCCAACGGAATATTTGACCTTGTGTTATATCGATTACCATTACTTTTTAAGTCTGCACATTGTAAATTAGGCTTTATATTGTCATTTAATAACTTTAAATCGATATTACTACCAAATTTCGTTGGTTTCTTAACTGGATAATCATAATTGTTGTAATAGGTTAGGTTTTCATAAGGAACATCGAACCCTATCACATTTGCTATATATTCCCATATCCGCCCATATGCTGGGTTTTCAATCACGAATACTTTAGGTTGATAACGCTCAATGATTTTTAATGTGTTGTATATGCACATCTCACCATTGATACGTGTTAGAAATGACTTATCATACTTGAATTGGTAGTTTTCATAATCAGCTTGATTTCTGATTGTGAATTTACTTCCTTGCTCGTATTCACCAAACAAGTTTATAGTCATATCCTTTTCTTGTTTCCAACACGCATTACCACCTTTCATAGCACTTGCCACACTCCAGCTTTCACAAGGTGGACTAGCTAGAATAACATCTGGTCTATCTAGCCTATCTAACTGTTCCCATAGTGCGTTGGGGTTATGTAGCGTATTTATAGCAAGGTCTTGATTGATAGATGCATCACCAATGCCTATTGATGTGATTGTGTGTTGCCCCCCCATATTCACGTTATATTCATTTACCGCTTGACGATAACAGCCATTTCCATCATCAAATAAACCCCAAATATTC